>Ga0247832_1000925_pt1 | contig 55925 bp, 46 predicted proteins | sample LaCruzMarch2015__10_FD_192407 | JGI IMG/M metagenome (GOLD analysis project Ga0247832, IMG submission 192407) | Freshwater microbial communities from meromictic Lake La Cruz, Castile-La Mancha, Spain - LaCruzMarch2015_4m | ecosystem: Environmental > Aquatic > Freshwater > Lake | place: Spain... | reverse complement strand
GCTATTGCGCATGGAAGGGGGGATTTATGCGTCGAAAACACAAATTTCCCCTCCATTTTTCTTTTTCCGATATGTCAAAGAACTAACTCCAGTTTGTTCCCGGAAAAATGTGTACCCTTTCTAAATATTAATGTACAATGCTCAATGTACAATGCTCAATGTGCAAGTTAATTGGGGAGCAGGCGACCGGGGGGGCACTTCACCCGCACATTCACCCCAAAGCTGTACACATCGAGCTTGCCGGTGCCCATGCCCCGCAACGGCACCTGCACGTACGGTGCCAGTTCGACAAACAAACGCCGGTGTACGCGCCACTGGTACCCGGCCGAGGCATGCGCGAAACCGGGAATGGAGCGGGTGGTCTTTTTGCCCGTCCAGGTGTATACTTGTCCGGGGTATTGCACCTCGTAGTCATACCGATACGATTCCTCCAGCACCCAATACGCCTGCACCCCGCCGGTGAACACCCATCCGGGGCGGTTGTTGGCCCGCGGATGGTAACTGATTTGCAAGGGCACCTCCAGCATCTTGCAGTGGCCCTTAACGGCCGTGGGCGCAATGCCATATATCCAGTCATACGGAGGGTGAAACTCGCCCGGTCCGGCGCCGTAGTTGCGCTTGCTGTATTGGAGTCCCGTACCAAGGCTCCAGTGCCGGGCAAACCGGTACTCCACGTGGGCGCCCACGCGCCAGCCCATGGAGTCAAATGGCGATAAACCGACGGCATTCCACTCCACACCGCCCATCAGGGCCACCGTCCATCCGCGGGTGTCGGGGTGCTTGTCCACCGTCGGGCGCGGCGGCAAAACCACCGGTTGAAGCGGCAACTTGTCGGCGGCAGTATCCGACGCAAGGGAGTCAGTCCACAGCACGTCCAATGGGCGCAACGGGGCATCCGCGAGCGCATCACGGATCAGTGCCGGAGCAAGGGCAGCGGAATCAGCAGGCGCAGGGCCCGATCCGACGGTGTTCGGGCTGCTGTTCGGCTGTAGGTTAGCGGTGGTGTCGGTGGCCGAAAAAAGGGGCTTGCTGAAGTCTGTTTTGGCGGGCATGTCGTTGTCCCGAACGGTTGACGCCTGGGCCGAGGCTGCGTTGGGCGCAGCCGCCTGTGGGGCCAATAGGCCGCTGGCGCTCCTTGTCGGGGCCATTGACCGCGCAGCGTGGGCGTCTTGCGGCGTTGCAGAGGGGGTAGGGGAGGACGTCGGTTCAGGGGAAGTCGGTTGCGCTCGCGGGAGTGCTTGTTCGGTTGGGGCCTGTATGGGGTGTTGTGCGGGCAGTTTGACATCGCTTTGGCGCCAGGTAAAAAAGCCGGCTACAGCGCCGAGGCCGAGCAACAGGCAAAAAAACCACCAGACCCAGCGGCGGCGGCGGCGCTCGCGGTCGAGCAGCAGCTCCATGTCTGACCAGGCCACCGGATTGTAGCCGAACTGAGGCTGCTCCATTCCTTGCTGGAACAGGCCATCAATGTCTTCCGGCAACCGATCAGCCATACTGCTCGTTTAGTTTTTGTTGCACCATTTCCCGCAGTTTGGCGCGGGCGCGGGCAAGGTTCGACTTGGAGGTGGCAATATTGATGCCCAATTCCTGGGCTATTTCCTCGTGTTTGTATCCGTCCATGACATACAGGTTGAACACCGCCCGATATGCGTTGGAAAGCGACTGGATCATCTTGAGTAAGTCAGGATATGGGATCAGCGATTCCGTATGTTCTTCTATTTTGGGTTCTTGAATGGTTTCGATGTTCATCTCCTGCCTGAATTTTTTGTTTTTTCGCAAATGGCTGATGGCGGTGTTGGCCACTATTTTCCGAAACCAGGGTTTGAAAGGCTGCGTCTGGTCATAAGTATGTGCATGTCGGTATACCTTCAAAAAGCTGTCGTTCAAAATAGAAATGGCAGCGGCTTCGTCGTCCACATACCGCATGCAAATGCCCATGCCGTACGCATAATACATCCGATACAGTGCGTTTTGACTGTTTCGTTCCCATTTGATACACCCATCAATGATCGCGAGCCATTCCTGGTCGGGCGCTTGTTCCATGTGTCGGTTCAGGAAAATATGCTTGTATGGAATCGATTAAGCGTTTTCACATGCTGATAAATGGCGTTTCCCAAACTGTTTACCACTTCCATTACATACCATTCCCACCCCCAAAAGGATACGTCATCCCCCACTCACCACTCAAAACTCACCACTCAAAACTCAAAACTGAGCACTCAAAACTCAAAACTGAGCACTCAAAACTCAATCTCATAGCATCCCGCGTCTGGCATACCCCCATCGCGCAGTTTGCCATCCAGGTCGCGGTCTATGCCTGCCACGGGTACGGCGTATCGGTTGGCGATGGAGTGCAGGGTATCCAGGCGGTATTCATCGCGGTTTGGATCCAGGAAAAGGGTATCCTGCAAGGTGGCAAAAATGCAGGGTTGACAATTGTTGGGAAAATCCGGCCAGGCGGTGGGTTCCAGCAGTTCCCGCACCCGCACGATGCAGTGTTCGAAGCGGTATTTGAATTGAGCGGGGTCGTTTAAGCGGTCGAACAGCACCAGTTGGTCGGCCCGGCTGCCGCTGAGGATGCAGTTTCGGAAGGTAGCGTTCATGGGGAAAGCCACAAAGTCTGCGCAGGTGGGGTCTAAGCACAGGGCATTTCCCAGGCGCAAGGCCACCCCGTCGACCCCGTAGCTGGCGGCGGTACAAAAGTTGAACGTGTATTTTCCGCCGTATTCAAGTTGTATGGAAAAACCGGTGTTGTTGTAAAACAGGCAGTTTTCGGCTACGATTTCGGCGTGGATGCCAATGAGTCCGCTGCTGGCGGTGTTGTACACCTGACTGTTGCGCAGGGTAAGGTCTGCTGCAGAATCTACGCGAATGCCTACGATGGAATTGCGCACGATGCAGTGCTCGATGCGGTGGCCGGTGGTACCCGCCTGGAGCCAGATGCCGGTCCATTGGCCGGGTACGTTGTCAAATTCAGGTTCCAGGCGGTCGTCTTCAAAAATAACCGGTTGTTCCAAAGAGCCTTCCACGATAAGCTTTCCGGTGCCTTGAAAGGCCAAAAAGCCGTCGTTGTAGCGCACCACGCTGGTGTCGGTGACTTGTTTGGCCAATCCGCCGTGTACGTGTACGCGGGTGCCGGCGGGTATGCGCACCGTGCAATCGTCGATGACCAACACGCCGTATATGACGTAAGGCCGCGGGTCGTCCCACACCCATTCGCCGCCGTTGCAGCCGTAGGCGTTCACGTTGCCCGCGTCGAAACGACTGGGCAGGTATACTGCGTTTTGACCAAAGGCTTCCAGCACCACTTTCTGGACGTTGCCGTTGGTTTCAAACACGACGTTTTCGCTGATGACAAAAGGGCTGCTGGAGGGTGGCTCGTTGGGGTTGATGGTGACCTCTGCGAACACGTACAGGCTGTCTTCGGGCGCTATTTCAATGTCGGTGTGCTGGTCGCCCGGCAAGCCGTCTACGTTGAGGTTGAAACGCGAATCGCCTCCGTTTTCAAGGTAAATTTTGGAAATGCGGATGGATTCCTTGTGGGGGTTGATGACTTTAAAAAAGCGCGTAGCCGACCCCAGCTGGGTAAACACCGTATCAAAACGCAGGGTATCGGTGCTGAATGCGAGTGCATCCGACGCGTCGGTGGTGAATTTTTCTTTTTGGCAAAGGGTCAGGAAAAACAGACAGGGAAATAAGAGGAGGAAGAGCCGCTGGCGCATGGACACGAGTTTTGTTACCAAACGCAAAAGTAGGGGAATAATGGTCTGTTGTACTTCAGAAAGCGTTAAAAACACATGCGCCGGCGCGCTAACTCAACACTTCGGATGCGTTAAAAGCGCCCAGGCAGCCCGATTGAACCGCATCTGCGGGATGGTAAATGGCATGCTGGCCATACGCGTTGTTGGCCGGTTGGTGGTAAACAGCCAGGGTATTGTCGGCCAGGTTGACGATCCACACCTCTGGAATGCCAGCTTTGGCGTACAGGGGAAGCTTGATGGTCAGGTCTTTGTGCAAGGACGAATCGGACACCTCAATGATGAGCAACACATCCTGCGGCGATGGATGGGCGTGTTGGTAAAAGTCAGCTCGATAGCGCAAGACCGCCAAATCGGGTTCAGGCTCTGTGTGCGCGTCTAATCTGATCGGGTCCTGCACGCTGACTAAGTAAGCATGTTGCTCCAGGGTGGCATACAGCAGTCGCGTAATTTTTTTTACGCAAGATGCGTGGGGGCTGTTGACAGGGCTCATGGTATAAATTTCGCCTTCCAACAACTCTACGGCTTGCCCTTCGGGCAGAATACCCGTTTCTGCCATTCGGTAGTACTCGTCTACCGAAAAGTGGTGGCGCAGGGTTGCTGGCGCGGCTTGAAGAGGAGCGGTTGTCGGCATGTAAATGGCTTTGTCCTGGCTGTCAGGATGCAAATATAAACAACAAGTTTTAAAATAGGCTATGGCTGCATTTTTTATTTGCAATAATGTTAAAAAAATTAACAGGACAACGGTTGATGGCTTTGGGTGAAAAAGGCAGTAAGGCAAAATATTAATATGTCAAAGGGCTATTTGACAGGGCATGCAACATGTTTTCACCTGTAAATAGATGCTAACTTGATATAAGTTTTGCGCCAAATGATGTTTTGCGTTTTGTTCAGAACACTTTAACATTTCATTTGTTAAAATCCTTTAACGTTTTCTTAACGGTTTGCATAACTTTGCATTGTTTTTCAAGGCATGCCTCCGCAAACGATCATTGACGTCCTCATTCCAGCATACAACGAAGAAGATGCACTGCCCTTGGTATTGAAAGCCATACCAATGGATGTAGTGCGCCAGGTGATCGTGTGCAACAACGGTTCAACCGACCATACGGCCGAAGAGGCGCAAGCCGCAGGCGCGGTGGTGGTACATGAACCCCGAAAAGGGTACGGCAACGCCTGTTTGGCAGGCATGCGTTACTTGCAAACCATGCCCCCGTCTGAACAGCCCGATATCGTGGTTTTTTTGGATGGAGATTACGCTGATTATCCCGAAGAGCTGCCAAAAGTGGTGGCCCCCATTTTGCACGACGGTGTGGACATGGTGATCGGGTCTCGTTTGCTGCTGCCTTTGCCGCCTGGAGCCATGACGTTCCCCCAGCGGTTTGGCAACCAGTTGTCGTCTTGTCTTATTCGCCTGTTGTACGGATACCGGTTCACCGATCTTGGCCCTTTTCGCGCCATTCGATGGCCGGTGTTGCTTGCGCTCGACATGCGGGATCAAAATTACGGTTGGACGGTAGAGATGCAAGTCAAGGCCGCCCAACAAGGCATACGCGTGCAAGAAGTGCCCGTACAATACCGCCCCCGGGCAGCCGGGAAAAGCAAAGTATCGCGCACCCTCAAAGGTGCCGTATTGGCCGGGTCAAAAATTTTGGGACTTACGTTCGTCCTCGCTTTTCGACACCGGTTTTTAAACAACAGTTCCACAACAAAAAACAATTAACAGCCCAATGTTCGGTTTACACTCTTTTTTCGAGGCCCTTCAGTACCAAGCGTTTGTCGACTTTGGCTACCTGATGCTTTTTGTTTACTTCCTTGCCATGAGCGGCGTGACCATTTACGCGCTCCTGCAGTTTCACCTGCTTTTCCTCTACAAACGCTACCACAAAGAAAATCCGGACATTCACTACACCCAGTACGCCGCCGACAACCCCGATGTGCCGTTTGTGACCGTCCAACTGCCCATGTACAACGAAATGTACGTGGCCGAGCGCATCATTGAATACGCCGTAGCGCAAAAATACCCGAAAGACCGTTTCGAAATACACGTGCTTGATGACTCGACCGACGAAACCGTGGACATCGTGGCCGCCAAAGTAGCGGAGTACAAGGCCCAGGGCTTCAACATCGAACACGTGCGCCGGGAAAAACGCCACGGGTACAAAGCGGGTGCGTTGCAAGACGCCATGCCGCTGGCCAACGGAGATTTTATCGCCATTTTTGACGCAGACTTTACGCCGCGCCCCGACTTCCTCCGCACCACGATGACCTATTTCGAAGATCCGAAAACGGCCATCGTCCAAACGCGCTGGGAGCACATCAATGCCGATTACAGCATGCTCACCAAAATGCAGGCGCTGCAACTCAACGTGCACTTCACCGTGGAGCAAGCTGGCCGCTCTTATGGCAACCTCCTGCTCCAATTCAACGGCACCGCAGGTGTTTGGCGCAAAAACGTGATTCAGGAAGCGGGCGGCTGGCAGAGCGACACCCTTACGGAAGACCTCGACCTGAGCTTCCGCGCCCAGATCATGGGATACAAAATTCAATACCTCGAGAAACTCGGCTCACCGGCAGAATTGCCCGTGGAAATGAACGGCCTCAAAGGCCAGCAGTTCCGATGGAACAAAGGCGGTGCCCAAAACGTGCGCAAGCTGCTGAAGCTCGTGTGGAACACCGACAAACTCAACACCATCCAGAAAATGCACGCCATCAGCCAGTTGCTGGCCTACGGCGTGTTCCTGTGGGTGTTCATTGCGGCCATGAGCAGCATTCCGCTCGCGTTTGCGTTCAAAGAGCTGGGTATTTCCACCCACTTCCTGTCGTTCTCCATTGCAGGCCTGTTTTCCGTAGCCATCATCTCGTACACAGCCAACATCACTGCCGCATTGAACCGCACTACGCCCCCTTCTTTCTGGGAAAAAGTGCGTTTTATGGGACTGTTCATCAGCTTCCTGCCTATTTCCATGGGCTTATCGCTATATAACGCTATTGCAGTCATTGAAGGCTTTATGGGCAAGGCGTCGTCTTTTGTGCGCACGCCCAAGTACGGCATTACCGGGAAAACACAAACCAACTCCCTTCAAAAGGCACAATATGTGGCTCGAAAAATTTCCTGGGTGACCATTGCGGAGGGCATCCTCGCCGTTATTTTTGCATCCGCAGTGGTGGCAGGCATTGCCACCGACAACAGCGCGTTCCTGCTGTTTCACTCCATGCTGGCATTTGGCTTTGGCACCATTTGTTACTACTCAATCAAGCACCTGAGGCTTGATTAGGAGAGGAGGAGTTGAGGAGAGGAGGAGTTGAGTATGAAAAAACCCCTGTCACCAAAAGTAACAGGGGTTTTTTCATACTCAACTCCTCCTCTCCTCAACTCCTCCTCTCCTCAACTCCTCAACTCCTCCTCTCCTCAACTCCTCCTCTCCTCAACTCCTCCTCTCCTCAACTCCTCCTCTCCTCAACTCCTCCTCTCCTCAACTCCTCCTCTCCTCAACTCCTCCTCTCCTCCTCTCCTCAACTCCTCCTCTCCTCAACTCCTCCTCTCCTCAACTCCTCCTCTCCTCAACTCCTCCTCTCCTCAACTCAATTAGCCAGTTCCTTCTCCGAACCAAACACAGCGGATACATACTCCCGGTTCAAGCGGGCGATGTTTTCCACGGAGATGTCCTTGGGACATTCCGCTTCACAGGCTTTCACGTTGGAGCATTTTCCGAATCCTTCTTTGTCCATTTGAGCCACCATATTGAGCACGCGGCTTTGGCGTTCTACCCTGCCTTGCGGCAGCAAAGCCAAGTGGGACACCTTGGCAGATACAAAGAGCATAGCCGAGGCATTGGGGCAGGCGGCTACGCAGGCGCCGCAACCGATGCATGCAGCAGCGTCGAAGGCGTGCGATGCCAAGTCTTTCTCCACTGGAATGGAATTCGCATCCTGGGCCTGGCCCGTGTTGACGCTGACGTATCCACCCGACTGAATGATGCGGTCGAAAGAGGAGCGGTCTACCACCAGGTCTTTGATGACCGGGAATGCGCGGGCACGGAAAGGCTCGATGACGATGGTTTCGCCGTCTTTGTAGTGGCGCATGTGCACCTGGCAAGTGGTAGTGCTTTGCATGGGGCCGTGCGGCCGTCCATCGATGACTAAGGAGCAAGTGCCGCAGATACCTTCGCGGCAGTCGTGTTCAAAAGCGACGGGCTCTTCACCTTTGGTGATGAGTTGTTCGTTCAGTACGTCGAGCATTTCGAGGAACGACATGTGTTCGTTCACATTGTCCAACTTGTACGTAACAAACTCACCTTTGTATCGGCCGCCCTGGCGCCACACTTTCAGCGTAAGTTTCATGTTGCTTGTGCTTTTTTTCAAAAAAGGTGTTAGTTAATAGAGTCAGGGGGTTTCCTGTATAATAGGTGATAGGTTGTCAATCAGGATGTTTCCGTTATATGCCGTGTTGGTGCCGACCACGAAAAAGACTTTTAATTGCAGGTAGTCGTAGTCGCCCATTTGCGGCTGGAGCTCAAACCGGTAATTTTTCCAATCCGTGTGCTGAACAGGGGTCGTTTCGGCAAGCAACTCGCTTTGTCTGTTTTGCGTGTTGATGCCTATGACCTGAAGCACGCAGGCGTCTGAAAAACTTGTTTGCTGGCCGGTTAAGCGCGACAGCGAAATGTACAAGTCGGAGCGTGCCAGCGCTGCGCTGAACGAGTACAGGGAGTCTTTGAGCAACTTGCCGCTTAGGGTTTGGCCTATGGACTCGAAGGTGTTGTTGTCTCTCACCACCATGCCAACGTAGTAATTTCCATGGAGAGCGGGCTTTCTTACAGAAAAGGATCCCGGCTGGATGTCAGGAGGCGATTCAAACTCTTCGCCCATATCAACCCAGTGAACAGGAGCCTCGCCAGATATGGCCTCTCTATTCATTTCAAACGACGGGTTTTTCAAGTGAATGATTTGTTGCCCCTGGGTTGTAAGCCCAAAGGAAAAACAAATCAGGATGAAAAACAATCGGTTGAAAAACATGATTAGTATCGTCGCTTCGGTTGATTATTTGTAGCTGCGCTGGGTCACTTTGACTTCTTCGTACTCCAGCACTTCTTTGTGGAGTTCGGGCTCGGTGCCTTCCCCTTTCCATTCCCAGGCGGAGACGAACATGAAATCCTGGTCATTGCGCAGGGCTTCTCCTTCGGGTGTCTGGAATTCTTCGCGGAAGTGGCCGCCGCAGGATTCGTCGCGGCGCAGGGCGTCTATACACATGAGTTCGCCGAGTTCAATGAAGTCGGCTACACGCCAGGCTTTCTCTAATTCGGGGTTGTATTCGTCGGTGCGGCCGGGCACCAGCACGTCTTTCCAGAATTCGGCACGCAGGTCGCGTATTTCCTGAATGGCTTGTGTGAGCCCTTCGGCAGTACGGCCCATGCCGCATTTATCCCACATGATTTTGCCCAGGCGGCGGTGGAAGCTTTCTACGCTTTGCGTTCCTTTGATGGACATCAGCTGGTCGATGCGGTCTTTAACGTCTTTTTCGGCGGCTTCAAAATCGGCTGAATCGGTAGAGATGTCGCCGGTACGGATTTCCGAGCTGAGGTAAGAGCCGATGGTGTAGGGCAGCACGAAGTAGCCGTCGGCTAAGCCTTGCATGAGGGCGGAGGCTCCGAGGCGGTTGGCGCCGTGGTCGCTGAAGTTGGCTTCACCGGCGGCATACAGGCCCGGAATGGTGGTCATGAGCTCATAATCGACCCACAAGCCGCCCATAGTGTAGTGCACGGCGGGGTAAATGCGCATGGGCACTTCGTAGGGGTTGTCGCCGGTAATTTTTTCATACATTTCAAACAGGTTACCGTAACGGGCGGAGACCACATCTTTTCCGAGGCGTTTGATGGCATCTGCAAAATCAAGATATACCGCCAGGCCGGTAGTGCCTACGCCGCGGCCTTCGTCACACACGGCTTTGGCGGCGCGGCTGGCGATGTCGCGCGGGACCAGGTTGCCGAACGCAGGATAACGGCGCTCGAGGTAATAGTCGCGATCGGTTTCCGGTATCTGGCTGGGGTGTTTTTTTGCGTCTTCTGCTTTTAGGGGCACCCAGCAGCGGCCGTCGTTTCGGAGCGACTCCGACATGAGGGTGAGTTTGGACTGGTACTCGCCCGAAACCGGTATGCAGGTGGGGTGAATCTGGGTATAGCAGGGGTTGCTGAAGAACGCTCCGCGGCGGTGTGCGCGCCAGGTAGCGGTGGTATTGCACAGCATGGCATTGGTGCTGAGATAGAATACGTTGCCGTAGCCGCCAGTGCACAGCACTACGGCATGTGCACTGTGCCGCTCCAACTCGCCGGTGAGCAGGTTACGGGCGATGATGCCGCGTGCTTTGCCATCGACCACTACCACATCGAGCATTTCATGGCGGTTGTAGAGTTTTACGGTGCCGAGGTTGATTTGGCGGCTGAGGGCCTGGTAAGCGCCGATGAGGAGTTGTTGGCCCGTTTGGCCACGGGCATAGAACGTGCGCGACACCTGTGTGCCGCCGAAGGAGCGGTTGTCGAGCAGGCCACCGTATTCGCGGGCGAAAGGCACACCCTGGGCCACACACTGATCGATGATGAGTGTAGACACCTCGGCGAGGCGGTGTACGTTGCCTTCGCGGGCGCGGTAATCGCCACCTTTAATGGTGTCGTAAAACAGGCGGTACACCGAGTCGCCGTCGTTGCGGTAATTTTTGGCGGCATTGATGCCCCCTTGAGCGGCGATGGAGTGCGCGCGGCGCGGGCTGTCGTGAAAGGTAAAGGCTTTGACGTTGTAGCCCAGTTCGCCGAGTGATGCAGCTGCGGAAGCGCCGGCAAGGCCAGTGCCCACCACGATCACATCGATGCGGCGTTTATTGTTTGGAGAAACCAGGGGCACATGGCCTTTGTAATTTTCCCATTTTTGTTCGAGCGGACCTTCCGGAATTTTGGAGTCGAGCCGGGTGTCGATCGCGGTGGATGTGTTCATATAACGGTGCGTATGGTCGTTTGTAATGAGCTGAGGGCGATTGGTTTTAGCGGACGAAGTACATCCACACGGGAATAACAGCAAACAAAAAGGGTACAGCTACTGCGTAGAGGTAACCCACGCTTTTGATCAGCGTGGTGTATTTGGGGTGGTTGAGGCCAAGCGTTTGCATGGAGGACCAGAAGCCGTGCCACAGGTGTACGGCAATGACCCACATGCTGAATACGTACACGATGACGTAAAGCGGGTTTTCAAACGCAAATTTGACCGGCGTGTACAGGTCTTTCACCGGGTGATCCATGCCTTTGATGTTGACCATTTCTACATTGCCCAATTTCATTTGGAGCCAGAATTGCCACATGTGCAGCACAATGAACACAAAAATGACGATGCCTAACCAGGCCATGTTGCGAGAGGAACGCTCTGAAGTGCGGATATGCTGCACCGCGTAGCGGTGGCCACCGCGGGCTGCGCGGTTTTGTTGCCACAACACGATCCCTTTCCATGCGTGAAACAAAATAGTAGCATACAGCAGGTACGACACGGTTTTGATGAGCGGGTTGTGCGTCATGAAGTATGCGTACGCGTTGAAGGCTTCGCCGCCGTCGTTTTGCAGCAGTTGCAGGTTGCCTATAAGGTGGACGATCAGAAACAGCATAAGAAATATGCCGGTCAGGGACATCAACAGCTTTTGGCCGATAGAAGACTGTAGAAATTGGTTAAACCAACTCATGGTTTGAAGTGCAAGGTTTGGGTGAGTGTTTTCAGAAAAGCATGGTCACTAAGACACATCGCAAAGAAAAGGAACTTTAACTTAGCGTTGCTCTAACTTTTCCGACAAAACTACACCATGCTAACGCAAGCACACAGCAAACGTTGGATTTAACCAGGCGAAACAAATTTATTTAGAAGGAATCCAAATATTAAACCACCGAAAAATGCGCTTTATCCGGCCAGGCCCTTGAGTGCACGCTTGATCAATTCTTCTACCCGTTGTATGCCGGGTTCTTCCTGCAGCACGGCATTCAGTGCTTTTTGTACCACAAGCCGGTTAAAACCCAGCGACAAGAGCGCCGAAAGCGCTTCTTCGCGCAGGCTGTTGTTGGCGGCGGGCAACAGTACAGGTGAATCGCCAGCGTCTCGCGTGAGTTTGTCTTTTAAGTCAAGGATGATTTGTTTGGCGGTTTTGGCACCGATGCCTTTCACACGCTGCAACAGGTGCACCTGCTCCCCGATAACGGCTGCCCGCAGCTCGTCTACGCTCAGCGAAGACAGCAGCAGTTGGGCCGTGGTGGCTCCCACCCCTGTTACGCCCAGCAAGGCCATGAACAAATTGCGCTCCGCCTGGGTGCCGAATCCAAACAACGTATGCGCGTCTTCGCGCACGAGCAGGTGGGTGTACAGCGTCACCCGATCCTTGCCTTCCAAGGCGGTAAACGTGCTGAGCGGTATGTGCACGTGGTACCCGATGCCGCCCGTTTCCAACACCACAAACGCCGGAGAGCGATAAGTGATTTCACCCTTCAAATATGCATACATGCGACAAATGTAGTTCGAAATTCGAAATCCGAAATCAAAAAACGCCGCCTCCCCATTGGAAAGCGGCGTTGGTTTTAGGAACGGGCGCCTGGATCGAATCTGCTTTCAGCTCCGGATCCGGATGGCGAACAGGCACTCGTCTCAAAGCCTGGTGGATCGCCGTTCCATATCGTGGTGTACCGAGAGGTCAGTTAAAAGATTGGGGCTAAGCCCCAATCAGGTCAAGAACGCTGTCTGTGCGGGGAAACCAAAGGGTTGCTCGGACAGCGGGGGGGGATGCCGGGGGGGGCGGACAGTAGTTTGTAAACAGGAGCATACGGGGAACTTTTGGATGAGTGATTATGGTTAATTATTTCGTTTTTCAACTGGTACAAAGGTCAAGCTGTCTGCGGTGTATTTAAGGGACAGTTGAAGGGGCACCATCACCCGGTAAAATCAATTGAATTGTTTGACTTTTGAATGGTATTTACTTTACATACAATAGCTTATATCAGCCAAAATTTGTGCGCTATATTTGAAAGCTGGAAAATGCACAAGTTATAAGTCGAAGAAAATTGCTCTATTCTTTGCCGCGCAGTGCAAAGATGCTATCAGATAGGCGGGATTGCCAAATATTTTTTGTTAAATGTATCTTTCCTAGCGCTCCTTCGCGGAACCTTGGCGGCCCTTTGCGGGAACCCTCTCCCGCGAAGGACGGGAAGGTTTCGCAAAGTACACAAAGGCCAACTTGGCGCCCCTTTGCGGAACCTTGGCGGCCCTTAGCGGGAACCCTCTCCCGCGAAGAACGGGAAGGTTTCGCGACGTACACAAAGGCCAACTTCGCGCCCCTTCGCGGAACCTTGGCGGCCCTTAGCGGGAACCCTCTCCCGCGAAGAACGGGAATCCAAATTATTCATATTTTTGCGTGTCCACCGGCTCCTAAAACAAGTGGAAAAATCATCATGCGCAAAACAAATACAGAGCTTGAACTGCTATTTAAAAGCATACTGGATATCTGCTTCAAGGTACATACGCAGTACGGTCCGGGCATGTTGGAGGGTTTTTATGAATCGGTGCTTTGCCATGAACTTTCGAAGGCCAGCATTCCCCATGAACGGCAAGTTCCAGTAAAGGTCATGCACGACGGTGTACCAATGGGCGTCGGTTACAGGATTGATATACTGGTAGCAGATGAAATTATCATCGAGTTAAAGTCTATCAGAATGCTGACAGAGGGAGACCACAAACAAATCCTTACGCAACTGAAAACGGCCGATAAAAGACTGGGTTTGTTGGTAAATTTTGGAGAAGCCCATTTAAAAGATGGCATTCATCGAAAAGTAAACAAACTATAAGGTGTAGGCCAACTTGGCGCCCCTTTGCGGAACCTTAGCGGCCCTTAGCGGGAGAAGTTTCCCGCGAAGTATGCGAAGGTCTCGCGAAGGACGGAAAGGCCAACTTAGCGCCCCTTCGCGGAACCTTGGCGGCCTTTGCGGGAACCATTTCCCGCGAAGTACGGGAAGGTCTCGCGAAGGACGGAAAGGCCAACTTAGCGCCCCTTTGCGGAACCTTGGCGGCCTTTGCGGGAGCCATTTCCCGCGAAGAACGCGAAGGTCTCGCGAAGTACACAAAGGCCAACTTAGCGCCCCTTCGCGGAACCTTGGCGGCCTTAGCGGGAACCCTCTCCCGCGAAGTACGCGAAGGTCTCGCGAAGGACGGAAAGGGCCAACTTAGCGCCCCTTCGCGGAACCTTGGCGGCCTTTGCGGGAACCCTCTCCCGCGAAGAACGCCAAGGTTTCGCGAAGTACGCGAAGTTAACCTTAGCGCCCTTCGCGGAACCTTAGCGTCCTTTGCGGGAACTTTTGCCCGCGAAGGACGCGAAGGTCTCGCGAAGGACACAAAGGCCAACTTAGCGCCCCTTCGCGGAACCTTGGCGGCCTTTGCGGGAACTTTTGCCCGCGAAGGACGCTAAGGTTTCGCGAAGTACACAAAGGTTAACTTAGCGCCCCTTTGCGGAACCTTGGCGGCCTTTGCGGGAGCCATTTCCCGCGAAGAACGCGAAGGTCTCGCGAAGTACACAAAGGCCAACTTAGCGCCCCTTTGCGGAACCTTGGCGGCCTTTGCGGGAGCCATTTCCCGCGAAGAACGCGAAGGTCTCGCGAAGGACGGAAAGGGCCAACTTAGCGCCCCTTCGCGGAACCTTGGCGGCCTTTGCGGGAACCCTCTCCCGCGAAGAACGCCAAGGTTTCGCGAAGTACGCGAAGTTAACCTTAGCGCCCTTCGCGGAACCTTAGCGTCCTTTGCGGGAACTTTTGCCCGCGAAGGACGCGAAGGTCTCGCGAAGGACGGAAAGGGCCAACTTAGCGCCCCTTCGCGGAACCTTGGCGGCCCTTTGCGGGAGCCATTTCCCGCGAAGTACGGGAAGGTCTCGCGAAGTACACAAAGGCCAACTTAGCGCCCCTTCGCGGAACCTTGGCGGCCTTTGCGGGAGCCATTTCCCGCGAAGAACGCGAAGGTCTCGCGAAGGACGGAAAGGGCCAACTTAGCGCCCCTTCGCGGAACCTTAGCGGCCTTTGCGGGAACTTTTGCCCGCGAAGGACGCGAAGGTCTCGCGAAGTACACAAAGGCCAACTTAGCGCCCCTTTGCGGAACCTTGGCGGCCTTTGCGGGAGCCATTTCCCGCGAAGAACGCGAAGGTCTCGCGAAGGACGGAAAGGGCCAACTTAGCGCCCCTTCGCGGAACCTTGGCGGCCTTTGCGGGAGCCATTTCCCGCGAAGAACGCCAAGGTTTCGCGAAGTACGCGAAGTTAACCTTAGCGCCCTTCGCGGAACCTTAGCGTCCTTTGCGGGAACCCTCTCCCGCGAAGTACGGGAAGGTCTCGCGAAGGACGGAAAGGCCAACTTAGCGCCCCTTCGCGGAACCTTCGCGGCCCTTTGCGGGAACCCTCTCCCGCGAAGAACGCCAAGGTTTCGCGAAGTACGCGAAGTTAACCTTAGCGCCCTTCGCGGAACCTTAGCGTCCTTTGCGGGAACTTTTGCCCGCGAAGGACGCGAAGGTCTCGCGAAGTACACAAAGGTTAACTTCGCGTACTTCGCGAAACCTTGGCGGCCTTTGCGGGAACCCTCTCCCGCGAAGAACGCCAAGGTTTCGCGAAGTACGCGAAGTTAACCTTAGCGCCCTTCGCGGAACCTTAGCGTCCTTAGCGGGAAACGTGATGCTCCCGCGAGGTCGGCGGCAAAAGGCACTTCCCTTTCGCACTCCACTTTTTGTACACGCGCTACACCTGATCCAGCCGCACAAACGCCATAAAATTGTTCCGGTCGATGCACTTGAAAGCCGCCTGTGGATAGGTTTCCGTCCAGGCAGGCGGGGCATTTGCCGGTTTAGTGCCCCACTTAAACTCATATCCGTGCAGCTGGCCGCCGAAATCCTCTACATAGTCCAGTTCAGCGCCGGTCTGTGTGCGCCAAAAGTATCGGTTGGCGTAGTGAAAATGGTAAGCGGAGGTTTTCAGGCGTTCGGTGATCAGGAAATTTTCCCACAGCTCGCCGGTATCCATGCGGGTAGACAAGCTGCTGAAGTTTTCGATCAGGGCATTGCGTACGCCGAGGTCGTAGAAATAGATCTTGCCCATTTTGGTCATCTCCTTGCGCAGGTTGCGGCTGAAGCCGCCGAGCCGGAAGATCACAAAGGATTTTTCCAGCAAATCCAGGTAGTGTTGTACCGCATCCCGGTTGATTTGCAGGGTATTGGCCAATTCGTTGATCGAAACGAGGTTGCCGGTTTGCCAGGCCAATAGCTTGAGCAATTGCCGTAGTTTCTCCGGATAGCGGATATTGGCCAGGGTCAGGATATCCTTGTACAAATAGGATTGGGTCAGTTCTTGCAGGTAGCGCTGCTTTTTTTGGTGGTTACCAATATTGAGCACCTCAGGATACAGTCCGTACACCAGCCACTCTTCCAATCGGAGCGCCACCTCAGCGTCGTTGGCACCCTGATGTGCCGCCCATTCTTCGGCGCTGATGGGGTAAAGCTGGAAAGTCCAGGTTCGTCCGGTGAGTGGCTCTTTGACCCGGTTGGCCAGGTCGAGTGTGGAGGAGCCTGTAACCAATATTTTCAGTTCCGGCAGCTGGTCGTGCAGCAGTTTGAGGTTGATGCCGATATCCGGCACGCGCTGGGCTTCATCGATAAAAAGCAGGTCGTAGCCCTGCACCAGCCCCTTGAGTTGTTCCAGATTGCGGCTGGAGAGCGCCTCCAGAAACGGCTGGTTATCGGCATTGATTTCCAACACTTTGCCCGAATAGTTGCGCATCAGCTCGCGTACCAGGGTCGTTTTTCCTACCTGACGGGCGCCATAAATGACCAACACTTTGTTGGATTGCGCCAGGTCTTGTGCGATGTTTTTTTGATGCAGCCTTTTTATGTGCATGAATATAAGGTTAGTTTCATGCAAATATACGCTGTTTTTGATGATTGACCAGCAGAAATAGCCTTTTTTTTGATGGATGGTTGTGTAAATGCGTTATTTTCATCTGTTTGACGGCAATCAGCGCACAATATGTTCATGCAGATTCCGGCGATGGTTCGAACCCGGCATTTGAGGAAAAAAGTAAGGCTTCAAATTTGTGCTATTGGATGTAAAGCCCCCAAGCCTCCTGATCACCGTTAAAAACATTCAAATCTACCCATCCCTGAACGCCCTGAAGTTTGCCGTTGTGGGCGTGCTGCCAAAAAAGCCAGTCCGGGCATTTTCGATAAAGTCCTCATTGTTGTTGGTGATAAGGCGGAGTGCCATCTAATCTTTCAAATAGTTGATAAAAAACTAATTATGATTCATTCAATAGCTGTAATTAGTCAAATAAAAGTGATTGCAGTTTGTCTTCTGTAGCCTTAAGCTTCAAGTTCAATTCAACTTTGTCCTTGAACTGTTTGCTGTTGGCAATGCTGGATTTTAATCGGGCAATTTCTTTTTCCAGAGCACTAACTTGCTTCCTGTAGGCAATCAAGTCTTGAATAGGCCTGGATGCCATGGATGGCTTGTCCGATAGCTGAATGCAGAAATCATGGTAAACCGCATCTATGCTCTTTTTCAGTTGAATTGTGTATTTGTTTTCTTCCGGTACGAACCAGTCTGTCTTGAAAGTCCAATCAATTACGGCGTTGTCTTCATTGATTGGATGAGGATGCTTGGTAGAAGTGGAGAGGTATACCAGGCGTTCATGTTCAACGATAAAAATAATAGGATAAGGAATGGCCTTGTCAATGATGTCCAGAACTGGCTGAATATCCTCTTTCGCTTTGAGTTCGATCCAGAATACCTGAATTTCCTTCATGTCCTTCGCTTCAAGATTTACAGTGTCAGTAGCGATTTTGTGAGTCCAGGTTATTTTAGCAATGAGGTCTGTAAAGAGTTTCTTTTGCTTTGCCGTAGTATAACTATCGAAAGCATTCTTAGGGATTACCCTATTTACTTTGGTGGTATGCGGTAAACTGAATAACTCCATTTAGCGCACGATTAAGAATGAGACGAGTTTGAAATCTTCGATGCCTTTGAACTTATCCGTCAAGGCGGTTGTGCCGCCTGATTTGAACAAGCTGAGCACTTCCTTTTCTTCTTCGGTGCGCAAGATGGTGCCGATACTTTGCTTGAGCAACAAAGAATATGCATCCATTTTATGGTATTCATCGGTCTCCTCACTCAAGGCTTTGCAAAGTGCTGTGAGCGGTTCGATCTTGCCTTTGCAGTGCATACGCACGGCGTCCAATATCTTTTTGGAGTCCAAATGATTGAGCTGCAGTTCACCGGAGTTTTTCATATACACCAAGTAGTAGGGGTGCAGCCGGTTGAGTTTGTTGATGTTTACACTTGAGTTTACGTTCTTTAATACGAAAATCACCCCCTCTGGAAGCATTTCCGTTGCTTTCACAACGGCATGGAGGCCTTCAGGAATATTCGTGAGTTCGCCATAGGTTTTGATGTAGTTGGAAAGGTCAACCCGGAAATCATTAAGGCCAAGGTCGGTGATGCTTACTCCTTCTCTCAGGTCTTCCAGGTCAATGACTTCTTCCTGGAGTTTTTGAAGCTGGATTTTGCGGTACTCCAAATCTTTCTCGGTTGTATTCAGTATGTTGTCATCGCCTGTGCCGGCCATATTGCTGATGAGCATCCGGCTTTCAACCCTTTGCTTTAAGTTGATGTATGCGTCCAGAGTCACATCGGGCCAGAAGTTGACCATGGTGATGCTCGCATTTTTTGAACCGATACGGTCAATACGGCCAAAACGCTGAATGATTCGCACCGGGTTCCAGTGAATATCATAGTTGATCAGGTAGTCGCAGTCTTGCAGGTTTTGCCCTTCGGAAATGCAATCAGTGGCAATGAGCAAGTCAATGGAATCAACAAGGCGCGGGTAGAGCTGCGCTTTGTCTTTGGATACCGGCGAAAAGCAGGTGAGGAGAGGATTGAGGTCTGCCGGAATGGTTTTAGCACTGCTGATTTTTCTCGACCCCGTGATCAATGCAGTGTGGATGCCGTACTTTTCTTTGAGGTAGCCTTGAATATGCTCGTAAAGGTAATTGGCCGTATCTGCAAATGCCGTGAAGATGATGGCCTTTTTATTGCCCGGATTGAATGGGCTTTTGATCTTTTTATCCAACAAGCCAATGAGCTGCTGCAGCTTGTAGTCTTTTTCGCCCCGGATGTCCACAATGCTGCTCCAAATGCCATGCAAAACGATGAGGTCTTCGTTCAAATCTTCCCGCCATTTGCGGGTGTCCATATCCGCGATATGGACCTTGATTTTTTTGCCGATGACATTTTCTTCATCCCCCCAATCAGCTTCCCAGTCAAACTCCTCATCATTCATGCGGGCTTCTATGCCTTCAAAATCCCCCTTGGCGCCCTGTGCGATGGCCTTCATGGCCTGCTCTATTTGATGGATAATGCCTTCGAGGGTGATCCTGAAGGAGTCCACCGAGCTTTCGAGGCGTTTCAACAAATTGATGCGCATCAGGACTTGAAGGCTTCTTTCACGGTCTAATTGCGTAAACCTTCCCGACTTCACATTTTTATCATACAGGTCGGCATACATTTCAACCTTGCTCGGCAAAATGTAATTGAGGGGCGTATAGATCGAAAGGTTTAACAAGGTTAATTTTTCGGCTATCTCCACGTAGGTTATTTCGCCGTTTTCTGTCAGCGGACTTTGTATGGATGCCGGTTTATTTCTCTCCGGGAACTTGCCTATTTCCGTGGTATCGTAATAGGTGATGATGTGTTTCCTGGAACGGGCTATGGTCAGGGAGTCCAGGATTTCGAAGAAGTCAAAGTCCAGCATGTCCAGGAGATTTTCGGTAGTGCGCTGCTCCGTACCATAACGACTCCAGACGTTGAATGCCTGCTGCGCCTTTCTGAAAATCTGTTCTATACCGCTTTTGGTATCCAGTTTGCTGTCTATCCAGTCGGGATCCCCTTCGTAGGCCAACGCCAATTGATTTTTCAAATCGTTGAAGCGGTTGTTCACCGGCGTAGCAGAAAGCATCAGCACCTTCGTTTCAATGCCTTCCTTTACCACTTTGCGCAACAGCTTTTGATACCGGTTTTCCCGGTCGGAATAGGGATTGTTGTTCCTGAAATTATGCGATTCATCAATCACTACCAGTCCATAGTTTCCCCAGTTCACATTTTCCAGGCTTCTTCCGTTACTCATGCCCCGATCCCGGCTCAGATCGGTGTGAAACAGTACGTCGTAGCGAAAGCGGTCTGGGGCAAGGATGTTGTTCTTATCGTTGTGCCGATAGGTGTTCCAGTTGGCTTCCAGCTTTTTGGGGCAGAGTACCAATACGTCTTTGTTGCGCATTTCGTAGTACTTGATAATGCCCAGGGCAGAAAAGGTTTTGCCCAGGCCCACGCTGTCCGCCAGAATGCAGCCTTTGTATTTTTCGAGTTTGTTGATGCCGCCTATGACGGCGTCCCGCTGGAAGTTGTAGAGCTTACTCCATACTAAGGTGTCTTTGAAGCCAATCTGGTCGTTGGGCAGGTTGTCCAAGGATATGTCCTCCAGAAAGTCGTTGAAGATGTTGTAAAGGGTAATAAAGTAGATAAACTCCGGGCTGTTTTCCTTGTAGGCGCTTTCAAAGTAGTCCTGCACCTTTTGGGTGACGTTTTTCAGGTCTTCCTCATTTTCCCATACCTGATTGAACCATTCTAAGTAGGCTTTGCTGTCGGGGAACTCTGTTTTTTGAATGAGCGTGGGGAAGCCCTTTTTGTGGGTAAGACCCAGATCGGCTGTAGTGAAACTGCCCACGTTGGAGTAGGCATATTCCTCTTCCTGACTGTTTTTCAGGTGAATCATTCCAGGGATTGGCCGGTCTAAATGTTTGTTGGACTTAAACGCCACCTTTTCTTTCACCCACCGGGAGCACTCCCTGGCAATGGCGCGCTGGTTCAACTGATTCTTCAGGCGCAACTCAAATTCACCGCCGCACAAGTCGGCTTCCTTGAAAAGATGCGGAATGAAAAACCTGGGGACTTCCTTTTTGAAGTTTTCCTCGATAAAGGTGGGCGAAGTAAAAATGAAGCGCAGCTCCTCGATTTTTTCCAGCTCCTTTTTGAGGGCTTCAAAGGCGTAAATAGAGAACGAAGAAGCGGCAATGCTCAGCCTGCTGCCCTTGCGGATGCTGGCCTTAAGGTCATCGGCCAAGCGGTTATTTACGTTGTCTATTAACTTCATTTTGCTCGTCAGTTATCCGCAGACTTGTACGCCTGGTCGGGATGGTTCAACATCTCCGGGTAGGTGTATTGAAGCTGCTTATCTGCGATCATTGTGCTGAGGTACTTTCGTTTCATATAATCTTCCCCTTTTCCAAAATATCCTGCAAGCTCTGTGGCCTTCATTGCCCTGATTTTGCACAAATCAACAATGATGTCTTTTATCTTTTCTGCATCATGTTCCCTCTTTTTAAGCTCAGCTATGCGCTCTGAAATTTCAAGAGGTGGCGCACTTATTTCAAGAGGTGGTGCACTTATTTCAAGAGGTGGTGCACTTATTTCAAGAGGTGGTGCACTTATTACTTGTTGAATCGTAGTGCCACCAACATGTTGACTTACTGCTAATAGTTTTCCCGGCACGTAGTAGGTTGCTTTGCCCTTTCCCTTGTTTGCCAATAATTCCTGGTTCTTCAGCGCCCTTAGTTCATTGCTCGCTTTCAGCGTGTCGCAATCGGTCATTTGACGGTAGGTTTGATTGTCAATAGCGCCCACTTCCCGCACAAATATCAGGGCCTGTTTTTGCCCATCGCTAAGCTGAAATTGGTCAAACTCCGCCAACCATTGCAAATCATGCTCATCCAAAAAATGATGCAACAGCAAGCGGGAAACAAATTGATTCCCATTTCTGTCTGAATCAAATGTTGGAGGAGCTAAATGTGCCTGAGCCATCAGTTTTCGCATGGCCCGGATGCCGGAACCCTTGGTTTCCGCCAAATTGGTTTCATGGAAAACAGCGGCTATAAACGGATTTCTCGTCTCGCTTCCAGGCTCCCCCAAACGATCTTCTGATTTCAACGAATACCCCGGATTGATCACTTCAATCCGGTTGTCGTATCGGATCACCTGAATGGGCCTGTGCTCTCTGTACGATCTGTGCATGACAGCATTCACAATGGCTTCCCGCAATACTTTACTGGGCAAACCTACGGAGGTAGCTTGTATTTCGCCCTCAGGCAGCAGAAAGCCCTTGGGCAAATCGGCATTGATGGCTTCAATCAGGCGGTACACCAGCGTAAGCAGCGGCCCCCGCATATCAATGGTGGTAAACCGCTCATCCGGATTTTCTACCCAGGTGTTTCCCGGAATCCTGATATAATCTACCCGGTGCATGGGCAGGTACGCCCGCAGCGCTTTGGATGTGCCGAACAAGACCAGGCCGGCAAGGTTAAGTTCTTGTTTGTTCAACTTGTTCAAGCAACCCAGCGCTTCCAGCAACTCTTCGTCGGAATAACTCAGCTCCTCTGCCGCGGCATTTACCTTTTCCCGAAGGGTGCGGTATCGCCTCAGCGCGTTTTCATCTACATCGTCCCAGGTAGCGCCGGGCATGGGCGTTTGGTCATAGCTTTTGGCATCGGTGTAAAAAATTCGCAGATCATCTTCCGTGCATTTTTGATCGGTCGGACCTATTCTTCTGTATGCGCCCGCCGGCAAGCCGTCTGCTTTGAAGTAGAGCGGCTTTTGATTGGGGGCTAATTCATCCACCTTCACCTTGATCACCGTATGGCCATGTACTTTTTCCACCGATACTTTGGGGCGCACCGGTATGTTGAACATGGAACTGCACTGAGACACAAAATCCCTCTGAAACTTATCAGGGTCGGTAATGTGCACGGTTTTGTATTGTGGATACAGCGAGGTCTTATCTTCTGCCACTCCCAATAGAATATACCCGCCACCCAGTGACGGCTCGTTGGAAAAAGCGCAAACCGTTTCCATCACCGCATGAGAACTTTCATGCCCGCCCTTGGCCTCAATCCAATCGCATTCATCTTGCTGATTGAGTAATTTGAACAGGTCTTCTGCTGTGTAGTCTTCCATATCATAGCACTTTCATTTCCGTCTCCGGAGTAAGCTGCTTCAACAACTGCTTCACATTGGTCTTGGCCGTATCGTCTTTAAAGCCGCTGTCGCGGAACACGATGCGCAGGGGCTGGTCTTGGGCGACGGCCTTGGCAAAGGCTTCATCTATGCCGCCGTCGAAGCAGGCGTAGAGGGAATTTCCCGCCACCTTGAACACCTGCTTGCCGGCTATGGTGGCCTGCTCTATTTTGAGGGAAAGCGGCAAGCCCCAGTCGAGCATCACCTGGGCCAACAGGTCGTCTGCGCTGCGGTCGGGTTTTACGTTGTCGGCAAAAAGTTCCAGGGCCTCCTGCTTGTAGTCCTGCGGACGGTAATACACCTCCTGCATATTGCTGCTGTCCAAGCGGTACACCCGGAAGCCAGTGTCTAATTGGTCAATGCTTGATTGTAGATGGTTAATTTCATCTAACAGGCTCTCGACCTTTTCATCAACCAATACATTCTCTGGCAACACATACCGCCTATTGACCATGGACAATTGTCCATTCACCATTTTCTCCAACTGTACTTTCTTCTCATTGACCATTGACAATTGACCATTCACAATTGCCTTACCCGCCCTGCGGATGCGTTCTTTGCCTATTTCGCAGATGTTTTTATAGCCGGCTTTATAGGCTTCGCTTTTTTCATCGGTGGCTTCTGGCAACTGAACCATGATGTATTTCCTATTTCCGTTATCTTGAGCATTGAATTGCATAACAGCATGAGCCATACTTCCTGAACCAGAATAAAAATCAAGTATTATAGATTCCTTATTCGCATTCGAGACAGTTAAAATCCTTGACAACAAGCGAACAGGCTTAGGGCCATCGAAGTAAGCCTTATCGTCAAACAACTTCTTGACCTCTTGTCGTCCCTCTTGATTATGTCCCACTTCTTTATACTGCCAAATAGTAATGGGAACCATCCCATTCTGGACTTCTGATAGAAATCTCTTTAGACGTGGCACATTATTACCATCCTTGCCAAACCAAATGCGGTTATCATCAATTAATTCTTGGATTTTCTTTTGATTAGTGAACCAACACCTGCCGTCAGTGGGTCTAACTTTCTTACCTGAAGGGGTTTCAATTTCAAAATCATATGATTCGCTATAGGTCTTCACAGTGAGATTATCAGAAGTCCAAGGGCCTCTTGGGTCATTATCGGGATTTTTATATCTATCATTGGCTTCTTCAGTTCTTGGCAATTGTCCAATTGTAAATTCAGAAATTATTTTAGAGTAGACTAAAATATGATCGTGGCTATCTGAAAAGTACTTTGCATCATTTTTAGGAGCAAAAGCCCTTTCCCAGATAACATTTGCAATAAAATTACTATCTCCAAAAATTTCATCACATAATAGTTTTAGATTATGAACCTCGTTATCATCTATCGAAATAAAAATCACGCCATCATCTTTCAGTAAGTTTCTCGCCAACTTCAACCTCGGATACATCATACTCAACCAATCGCTGTGGTAGCGGCCGTTGGTTTCGGGGTTCACCACCAGCCGTCGGTTGTATTCGTCTTTCTGGCCGCTATCAAATAGTTCTTCCTGTCCGTACTTGGCAAAGTGGTCTTTATACACAAAATCCTTCCCGGTGTTGTAGGGCGGGTCTATGTAGATCATTTTGATTTTGCCCAGGTAGCTTTCCTGCAGCAGCTTGAGCACTTCGAGGTTGTCGCCTTCGATGTAGAGGTTTTCGGTATTGTCGAAGTCCACACTGTCTTCGCGCACCGGGCGAAGGGTTTTGGCAGTGGGCAGGTTGGCGGTTACGATGGCTTCCCGCTTGCCCGGCCACTCCAGGCGGTAGCGTTCTTTGGCGCCTTCTACCACGGCATGGCTCAGTTCTTGCCGGAGCAGGTCAAAATCAATGGCCCGGCCTTCGGCACTTTCCGTCACGCAGTGGGGAAAAAGCGCGGCGAGTTTTTCCACGTTGTCGCGCACGAGGTCGGGGCTTTTCATATCTAATTTGTCTTCCATAATCATTGCAGTTGAACTAGGCCGAGCAGTTTGTCGTAGCTGCTCACGGTGGAGAATTTCACCACGCCGCCGCTGATGGTTTCGAAGTGCTTTTCGGCGCAGTGTATTTTCAGTTTTTCTATTTCGCGTAGTTCCAGGTCTGATTCGGAGCCTTTCGTTTCGGCCACAAAGTAAATGTGGCGCACCTTGTCTTTGTCCAGCACAATGGCCCAGTCGGGGCTGTAATTGCCTATAGGCGTGGAGATGTAAAAGCTTTTGGGCAGCTTGGCGTACACTACCACTTCGGTGCTGTTTTCCATGGCCTGGGCAAAGTCCGATTCGATCTTGGAATCGGACGTAAGGTAGTCGTAGATGTGTTTCTTCAGCAATTCGGAATTGCGGAGAGCGTATTTGTCGTTGGTAAACACCGTTTTGGCGTCGTATTGTGCATCCGTTTTGTGATACACAATGTTGTTAATGATCAAGCTTGCCTTTACTTCGTTGATGAGTTTGCTGCCTTTGGCAATGAACTCTTCCGGATTTTTGCGAAGCAGAAGGAACTTCTCCTCCTTAATGCCTTTGAGGATGGCCACGATGGTTCTTCGGGTCAGGTGGGTGCGCTGTTCCATCTCGCCCACGATGTCGTATGTGGCGTTGGTGTAGAGGTCGTTTTTCAGTTTGAGGTTTTGCCTTTCCGATTCTACGATCAGTGCGCCGGCCTGCATCTGTTCCTTAGTGCCGTCTTGGAGTTCGCCCGTTTTAACTTCGTACGTGCGATCGGCGACGTAAAGCTGCGCGTTGATGCGGATGATGCCGTCGCGGATGAGCGTTTCGGAATGGAACTGCACCTCGTAGATGGTCTTCAGGTTGATCTTCTCCCAAAGCGCCTGAAACTCTTTTTTCTTGAAATTGTCGTTGGGATTCAGCACGATGGTTTGGCGTTCGTCTTCCGGTTTGAAGACTTCGCCCGTATAGATGCGTTTCAAGAGCTCGCAAATAGCAGGCTGAAAATTCTTGAGCCTTTCGGGTACCTGGATTTGGTAAGTGGCGACAGGCTCCATGGCAATGATGGCATTGTTGTCATCGATGATATCGTACTTGTACAAGTGCTTGTTTAGCAGTTCTGAATCTTCTTTGGTAAGGCGATAGGATTCTCCTTTTTCATTGCTCAGCACCTTTCCAACAAAAAAATCCACATCCGCTTTTTGCGGGCGGTCTTTGAGGGTAGCGGCAATTTCGCTTTGTAGGCCTTTGGCAAACGTTTCATAGCTCTCCGAGGCGATGACGGTGAGTTTGTTGATCTCATGCACCTGGTCGCCCACCATTTCAAAATCGAGGCGGTTGCCGTTGTTGTTGACGCACAGGCGCATGCCCCGGCCTACTTCCTGTCTTCTGCGGGTCTGGCTGCCGCTTTCCGCATTTTTGAGCGCGCAAATCTGAAAGACGTTGGGGTTGTCCCAGCCTTCCTTGAGGGCGGAGTGGGAGAAAATGAAGCGGGTGGGCTCTTCAAAACTCAGCAACCTTTCCTTATGCTTCATGATCAGGTCGTAGGCGGAAATATCGTCTGAATCTTCACTTCCACGTTTTACTGTTGGATCAATGGATTTGCCTTTTTTGTCGATGGAGAAATAACCTTCGTGCACGCGGTGCGCATCATCCCGTTTCAGGTAATCTGCGTAAATGGTGGGCATATAGCCCTTATGCACGCGGCTTGGGTCTGTATTTTTCAGGTAGTCGTTGTACTCCTGCTGGAATAGGTCCAAAGAGTCATTGCGCGCGTTGTTGTACTCTTCTTCGAATATCCTTGCGTACTCACCCAACGCCTGTTCACCTGCTTCGTCGTACACCCGGTATTTTTCCACCGAGTCGATGAAGAAAAGCGAAAGCACTTTGATGCCTTTTTCAAAGAGATGCTTTTCCTTTTGCAGGTGCGACTGGATGGTTTCCCGGATTTGCACCCTGCGGAAAGCGTGCTCGTCTTTGTCGTTGAGCATATCGCCCGGGTAGATGTCCTGGCCGCTTACCACTATTTTATTGAAGTAGCCGTTTATCTCGGTGATGATCTGGTTTTTGTAAGCCGGAAGGTTTCCGGAAAGCTCGTACAGGTTGGCGCCTTCACCCAATTTCTGGCGCACTTTTTTCACGCCATCTCCCGCGCGTTTTTCAAATTCCACCACGGCAAATGGTGGTTTGGTGGTGCTCAGGCTGATTTGCTCGAGGTACAGATACCCGGTTGTGCCGGTGGAACCTTTCAGGTTGATGCCTTTTACCTGTATTTTCTTGACCAGACGTTTGTTGTAAGCATCCAGGGCGTCCAACCGGTACACCTTGTTGTATTCCACTTTGTGCGTAGCGGAGTAGCGCAAGGTGAACAAGGGGTTGAAATCCTGCATGCTTTTCAGGGTCTTTTCGCCATCCACCGATTGCGGCTCGTCAATGATCAGAATAGGGTTGGTCTGTGCAATGATGTCAATCGGCTTGCGGGTGCCGAATTGATCAAGTTCCTGATAGATGCGCCGGGCATCTGCGCCACTGGCGTTGAACGCCTGGGTGTTGATGATCATGACGCTGATGCGGCTGTCGGAAGCGAAGTTTTCGATGTCTTGCGGGCGGCCCGAGTTGTAAATGAACGGGTTGATTTTGTGGCCGTACAATTCCTGAAAGTGGTCCTGGGTATCCTTAAACGATTTATTCACCCCTTCGCGAATGGCAATGCTGGGCACAATGACGATGAATTTGCTCCAGCCGTAGTGCTTGTGGAGTTCGTACATGGTGCGGATGTAGGTATAGGTTTTTCCTGTACCCGTTTCCATCTCAATGGTGAGGTTGTAGCCGAGTTTAACGCCTTTGGGCCGTTCTATCTCCTGGCTGGTAAGCACATCATTGCGTTCCTGAACATCCTTTATGTTTTTGAGCATCTGCGCTTCTGTCAGTTGAACCGGGCTGTTGCGGTAGCCGATATCTTCCATCACTTCCGTCTCCAGGGCCAGCGTGGCAATACCATGAGCGGCTTGCTTCGCCTTGCGGATCAGTGCCGCGCTGCGCTCCAGGGTAAAGCGGTTGGTTTTGAGGGCTTGGCCTGCAAAACAATCCACCACTGCTTTTACAGCCTGAATCTGAAAGTCTTGTTCTTTGAATTGTAACTTCATGTGATTTGCCTTTTCGGCACTAAAGAGATTGATAGTAGTCCTTAATCTTCTGCGCCATCAGCTTCCTTCGCTGCTCCAGAAAGTCTTCGTAATCGGCGATTAGCATGTCGTAGATGCTTTCCGGTATGCAATGGGTGGCGAGGTTTTCGCGAAGCGTGCTTAGGTCGTTTATGCTGCCGTAGTGCAGCAGGCCGTTTTCGCATTGTGCGCGTACGGCGGCGAAGTACTCTGCAGGCGGTTTGTTGCCGATCTGGATGTTGATTTCCGACTGCATGTAGGCGTAGTTGGCGATCTGGTTGTAGTGCCAGCGCTGGAGGCCCTGTTTTTTGAGCAGGTCTTTGGGGAAGATATGGTGCACGTCGCCGCGGTGTTCCACCAGTTCGCGCACATTGATGTCGCGCGAAAGGAAGCCCTTGTCTCCCGAGGTGACCTGAGCAGCCAGGAACACATAGTAAAACGGGCTGCTCATCGACGAGGTGTTCAGGTGTTGTGGCAGACCGGTGTTCCAGAACCCGTCGGACAGGTTGGACTCCTCTATTTCCTGCAGGTAGGCATCAATCGGGCGTTCGGCAATCTGTTTGATGTCGAAGTCGAACTGTGACTCAAACGAACCGGTAGCGCGTTGGGTAAGGATGGACATGACAAACCAGCGCTTCACATACGACTCGATGTTGGCCGGCGTTTCGCCACGGTCGCGCAGTTTCAGGTAAAGCAGGTAGGCGAAGTTGAGGGCGTTTTTGGAACGGATCATGCCTGGCGCCACAAAGCCGGCGCTTTTGATGATCATCACGAAGCGCTTGAAGTTGGTTTCGTTGATAAACTTGAACACCCCGTTGCGGAGTTTTTCAAACGATTCACCGGCAATTTCTTCTTCGAAGCTGCGGGTCTCAAAGTTGCGTCCGGAAAGCAAGCTCACCAAGTCGCCTAACTTGGCGCGGTTAAACTCTGTTCCGAAGCACACTCGAAGCATGTCGTTGTACGTTGGGTCGTACAGCTCGTCGTTTTCATCCTTCAGCCAGGACATTTTTTGAAAATAGTCTGTTTTGGCAAAATCCGGATCGTTGTCGTTGATGTGCTGGAAAAACTCCGGCGCCACGGCCAGGTGGCAGAAGTAGTCGATGGCTTTGCGCAGCTGTTGGCCACCGAAGGTCTCGTTGGCGGCAATTTTGGACATGGCGAAGTCCGCCTGGCTCAAAACAACACCTTGGGAGTTGATCCGGATAAATATTTCCGTGACGGTTTCAATATCCAACTCCGGCGCCAGTTCAATGAGTCCAATCTGCTTTTTGGCGAGGTTGAACAGGTTTCCGATCGACTCGATTACTATTTGTTGATCGGCATCCGGGTTTTTGCCTAAGTATTCGTTGATGATGTGAAAGGAGTTGGTGCCGGTGGTATAGTATTCCGAGATGTCGGGCAGCCATGCCTTATCGCGGATGATGGCGGTGTTTTGCACTTCAAAACGCTCCTCCAATGGATGGAAAGCGATTTTGATTTTCACGCGCTGGTATTGTTTGTTGATGACGTATTCGCCGAGGATAGCCGCTTTTAAGGCGGTTACCCGTTGTTGGCCGTCAATCAGTATTTTTTTTCCTTCCGAAAAGGAACCGTCCTTCAGCCGTACATTGGGGTTGCGCCAGGCAATGACGTACCCGACGGGGAAGCCCTGATAGAGCGAGTCCATCAGGTCGCGCACTTTGGAGGCATCCCAAACAAAAGGCCTTTGAATTTCGGGAATGGCAATTTCGCCGGATTTGACCCAGGAGAGCAGGGTCTCGATGAGGTGCTGGTTGACGGAGTATTTTTGAACGGACATAAAGCAGGAATTAATGCAGGTTTGCAGTGGTTGGGGTTGCAAATTAATTGAAAATTATTCGTCCTGCGCATATGCGCGCAAGATGAATTTTCCCCGCCAGCGAGAGCAGGTGCATCTGCTGTGCGCAAAAGCGCGTTTTTGGGGTGGTGACGACCCACAGGCGGCATATTTGATCCGGCATGGAAGAAATGTTTTATCTTTACCCGGGCAACGCCAAACCGCATTTATGTCCGATCAAGCGCTCCGGGTTTTCATCATGTACGCACACGAGGACAAGTCTGTGCGCGACAAGCTCATTCAGCATTTCCGCCCTTTGGTCAAAAGCGGCGAGGTGGAGTTGTGGTCTGACCACGAAATAAAACCCGGCGCACTCTGGGATACCGAAATCCGGGCGCGCCTCGAGGAGTCCAGCCTGATCATCATGCTGGTCAGCGACGATTTTTTCGCCTCCGAGTACATCCACAACGTAGAAATGACCAGCGCCCTGGCCCGCCACAGCCGCGGCGAGGCGCGCCTCTTACCCGTCATTGCCCGACACTGCTCCTGGAGCGAAGCGCCCGAAATAGCGCGCCTGCAAGTGCTCCCCCCGGAAGGCAAACCCGTTATTTCTCAAAGATGGGACAGCCCCGACGAACCGTATGTGGAAGTCATTAAAGGCGTAAAAGCCGCCATCAAGGCGTTGCGGAAGCCCGTGCCGGTAGAGCCGCCTAAGCCTGTACCTCCGCCTGCGCCGCCACCAAAGCCTCCAGTAACAGATACGCCCAAACCCATACCTCCACCTCCAGCGCCAAAACCGCTTGCACCCAACCGAAACCTGTTGGCTTCGGGTGGGGTGTTGCTGTTGGCGTTGCTTGCCTGGGGTGTTTATCAGTATACACGCGATCAAGACAGTGGTCCAGCCACCGAAAACGCTAACCCATCCAATACAAGGTCAACAGTAAAGGGTGCGCTCACCCCGGTTTCACAGCCAGATTCGCCCAAAGTTGAAAATAAGCCAAGGGAAAAGTCGCCAACCCAAAATCCAACCGTGAAACCACCCACAACGAAACCTGATCTAAACGCTCAACCTAAACCAAAACCAGACATTCCACAACCGGAACCGAAATACGACCGCAAACTTGAAGCCAAAGACGGCATGGCCCGCATACAAAAAGGAAAACTGTGGAGTTTTGAAAATACCGCCACGGGGAAGATATTAGATGATTGGTACGATGATGTAGAAAATTTTGACGACGGCCGGGCTTTCGTCACCAAAGGCGGTAAATCCTATTACATCAATAAAAAAGGAGATTGCGTAGAAGGGTGCAAGTAGCTAAAATATTAGCCAGGCAATCCGCCGTCCTACTGTGATGACTTGCATGTTGTAGGCTCTTTTTATTTGCCAAAGTTACAACAATTTATAAAAGAATCCACTGCTTACACCCAAATACCTTTACTTTTACCACTTCAATGCCCCCTCTGCCATGCGAATCTTCTACTGCCTCCTCGCCTGCCTCTGCCTGCTCCACACCGCCGCCGCGCAAACCGAAAAGCGCGTAGCCCTCGTGGTGGGCAATGCCCGCTATGCCAACCGCCCCCTGCTCAACCCCGCAAAAGACGCTGGCGCCATGGCCGCAGCCCTGCGCGAAGCGGGATTCAGTGTCACCGAAAAATATGACCTCGAATACGACGCGTTTAACCGCGCCGTCACCGACTTCGGGCGCAGCATCAAAGACCCCAACACCGTGGCCCTGTTTTATTACTCCGGACACGGGGTGCAGTACGGCGGCCGCAGCTACCTGGTGCCCATTGGGGCCGACAACAAGCTGCGCGACGAGGAAGACATTGATCCCTTTTGCGTGCCCGTAGACCGCGTAACCAGCAAAATGCAGCTGGCCGACAATAAAATCAACATCCTTATCCTCGACGCCTGCCGGAGTTTTGCCGTGGTGGGCGGTACCAAAAACCTGCAAACCGGCCTCGCCGAGGTGTCGTCACCCATTCCCCAACTGCTGGTAGCCTACGCCACCACCCCCGGCACCGTAGCATCCGACCAAAGCTCCGGTGCCAACGGCCTGTTCACCGGCAGCCTGCTCAAACACCTGCGCACCCCCGGATACGACCTGCACAGGGTATTCCTCGAAACCCGAAAAGACGTGTACGAACTGTCCGGCAGACGCCAACTGCCCGGCGTACACGACTACGTGACCAACGATTTTTTCTTTTTTCCCGGTACGCCCCCCAAGGTCGCTCCTAACCCGATACATACAGACCCGCCTACCTCTTCCGTAACCACCCCCAACCGCGATGTCTCCGGCAGCGCCACCCCCCAAACCTACACCGACCCCCTCATGGGCACCATGGTACACGTAAAAGGTGGAACCTTCACCATGGGCTGCAAAGACGGGCGCGACACCGAATGTTACGGTGATGAAAAACCCGCCCACACCGTACGGTTGAACGACTTCTACATCGGCGAAACAGAAGTAACTCAAAAACAGTGGCGCGCGGTGATGGGCAGTGATCCTTCAAACCTGGGTTTTCCAGGCTGCGACGACTGCCCGGTAGAAAACGTAAGCTGGAACGACATACAGGATTTCATTTCCAAACTCAACGCCCGCAGCGGCAGCGGCCGTTATCGCCTGCCCACCGAGGCCGAGTGGGAATACGCCGCCCGCGGGGGCGCTTACAGCCGTAATTATGCTTACGCAGGCAGCAACGACGCCGACCGCGTGGCCTGGTACAACAGTAATTCCGGCAAGAAAACACGCCCGGTCAAAGGCAAAGACCCCAATAAATTAGGCCTGTACGACATGAGCGGCAACGTGTGGGAGTGGTGCGCCGACTGCTGGCACGACACGTACGAAGGCCACCCGACAGACGGCTCGGCGTGGACGTCGGGGAGTTGTGATCGCCGTGTGTTGCGCGGGGGCTCCTGGTACTATTACAACGGGTTTGTCCGGGTGTCCTATCGCGTCAACAACTATCCTGCTTTCAGGAACAGCTTCAACGGTTTCCGGCTTGCCAGGACAGCGCCATGAGGGTTACCCTTTTTACTTTTATTGTTTTACCCTTTTTTTCTTTTCGATCTACGGTGTGGGTACGGGATTCGGCGCAGCCGAAAATTTTTTTTTGAAAAAGGGGTATTTTGCTGAGGTGTAGGCATCCCTCATTTTTCAAACAAGCCGTTGTCCAGCAGTGGTGGAAAAATGCGCCACGCGCCGGTTTCTGTCAATCCGAAATTGACTCCGGCACGCATCATGCGGTCAATAACCCGGCGTTGCATGCGGCGGGTATTGGCCTGTTTGATGTGTCCCATTTGGGCATTGATGCGGGCTTCGAGATCGGCAGGGGGGAGTTTGCCTTGTAAGTACCGACCCGTTTGTTGGTCCAAGCGATGCCAAAAGCGCTTGCGCCCGTCGTGGTGTATGATTCGGTAGTCCGGATATACACGCTGGCCAAGAAAGTTGACACCAACAGCGGTGGGTTGCACGATGCTTTTGTGCCAATGCAGGGTAAGGCGCAGGTGTTCGGCCAAGTAATGCCGGATCTGGTCTTTCCAGTCGTGGAGTTCGTGTTTGTCGGGGCTGAACACCACAAAGTCGTCGACATACCGCGCATACCCTTTTGCGCGGAGGGTTTCTTTGACAAAATGATCGAGTGGACTGAGGTACACGTTGGCCAGGAACTGGCTGGTGAGGTTTCCCATGGGCAGGCCCTTTCGGCATTGGAGGGGAGAAAACAAATCATCTCCCGGATAATAGTCAGATACTTGTTCTTGCGGGTTGGAGCCATCTATGATGAGGTGGAGCAGATCGAGGGTTTGTCGGCAGCCAATTTTTCGGGCGATCAATGCTTTCAAGACAGCGTGGTCAATAGACGGGAAATACTTTTGGATGTCGCATTTCAGGACAAACGGGTACAGCGCAGTATATTGTTGGCAGCGGCGAATGCCTGCATGCGTACCTTTACCGCTGCGGTTGGCATAACTGTCGTACACAAATGTTTTTTCAAACAATGGCTCCAGTACCCGAACGATGGCGTGGTGCACCACCCGGTCGCGAAAAGGAGCAGCCGATATCATGCGCAACTTGGGTTCGCGAATATAAAAGGTACGGTATACCCCGGGCAGATAGGTGCCAGAGGCCAGTTCGTCCCGCAATCGAAACAATTCACGCTCCAGATGCGCCTCGAAAGCCGCTACATTCGGTTTGTTGCGCTTGCGTTCGCGGGCCTTGTAAAATGCGAACAGCAAGTTTTCGAAGGACGTAATTTGGTCAAATAGATTTTTATATTTTTTCATGAACACTGAATCCATACTGGTAAAAGTGCAGGACTACTGGAAAATCCTGTTTCCCGTCACCAGCCGTTTTCCCAAAAACCTGAAGTTCAGTCTGGCTGACCGCATACAACAGCTGGCCTCTGAACTGATGGAACTGGTGGTGGAAGCATATTTCACCAGCCCCGAATATAAAAAGCCCCTGTTGGTAAAGGCCAACATCAAAGTGGAACTGTTGCGCCGCTACCTGCGGGTGGCCTTCGAATTGGGCGTGTTTTCGTCATCGGTACTGCTGCGCATGCAGGAACCCTTAGACGAGATCGGCCGCATGATCGGTGGCTGGATGAAAAAGCTGCCCTGAAAAAAATCCGGCGCGGACTTCGATGGCTGATATGCCCCTACCACACGCGCCGGACTCAACCGAAACTTTGGCCTTGCATGCCCTGCGGCATACCCGACACCGGACGACGGGCTGGACAGCGCGTATGCGGCACACTCTGATGGGGCACGTTGCGACCATCAAGACTCTGGCCGGCCACGCCTGGCATGACCTCCGCTGTGCTGGCAAGCCGGAAACCGTTGTTGTTGTTCCTGTTATCAGGATTGTTGTTGTTGCGATTGGACACCCGGACATTCCTGTTGTTATTGTTCCAGGAGCCCCCGCGCAACACACGGTCCGTTTTCGCCCGCCTTCCTCAGGCACAAAGATACGCCAGACCGCAGCAATATCCACAAGCCTGAAAAATACCCCTTTTTCAAAAAAAATTTTTCGGCTGCGCCGAATCCCGTACCTACACCGTAGATCGAAAAGAAAAAAAGGGTAAAACAATAAAAGTAAAAAGGGTAACCCTCATGGCGCTGTCCTGGCAAGCCGGAAACCGTCGACGTTGAGCCTGACATCAGGATTGAGGACGTAGCGATAGGACACCCGGACATTCCTGATGAAATCGATCCAGGAGCCCCCGCGCAACACACGGCGATCACAACTCCCCGACGTCCACGCCGAGCCGTCTGTCGGGTGGCCTTCGTACGTGTCGTGCCAGCAGTCGGCGCACCATTCATACACGTTGCCGCTCATGTCGTACAGCCCCAGTTCGTTGCGGCGTTTGGTTTTTACCCGTTGGGTGCGGCAATTATTGGCTTTGAGTTTTTCGTAATCCCAATCACCAGAGAGCATTTTTTCGCCGGAGTTTTCCCAAAACCAGGCTACTTCATACACGGTATTGCTGCCTGCGTACTTGTACCCGTGGCTGTAAGCTCCTCCACGGGCTGCGTATTCCCACTCGGCTTCGGTGGGCAGGCGATATCTGCCGCTGCGGGCGTTGAGTTTGGAGAGGAAGTCCTGTATGTCGTTCCAACTGACCTGTTCTACCGGGCAGTCGTCGCAGTCTTTGAAATATGAAGGATCACTGCCCATCACCGCGCGCCACTGTTTTTGGGTTACTTCTGTTTCGCCGATGTAGAAGTCGCTCACCCGCACGGTGTGGGCGGGTTTTTCCCATTCGTAGCATTCGGTATCGCGCCCGTCCTGGCAACCCATGGTGAAGGTGCCGCCTTTTACGTGTACCATGGTACCTACAATGGGGTCTGTGTAGGTTTCCGGCTTAGGCAAAATCGGCCCAGCTCCTGTGGTGGTGGGCAACGGGTTTGGTGGTGTTGTTGCAGTAGTATTTGGGAAGAAATAAAAGGTACTCGTGAGGTCTTGTACCACGTAGGGTCTTTGTTTGCCGCCCGAGCTGTTGAGTACGTCTTTGCGGGTTTCTTTAAACACCTGCTCAATGTCGTAGCCAGGTGTGCGGAGGTGTTTGAGCAGGCTGCCAGTGAAAAGGCTGTTTTTGCCGTTGGGCACATCGGCGGCGGTAGAGCCAGGCCAGGTGGCGTAGGCCACCAGCAGTTCGGGGGTTAGTCGGGTGACCTCCGCGAATCCGTTGTCGGCGGTTTTGTTTATGCGGACTACCGGAAACGTGCGGCAGGCATCCAGCACGATGATGTTCATTTTGTTGCCTGCTATTTCCATCTTTTTGACCACGTTGTTTTCGGGCACGCAGGTACCGTTGATGTCGTCCTCGTCGCGCATGTTTTCGGCACCGATGGGCACTAAGTAATTTTTGCCGTCGTACTGTACGCCGTGTCCGGAGTAATAAAACAGCGCCACCGTGTTTGCGCCTTTGATGTTGCGTCCAAAGTCGGTGACAGCGCGGTTAAAGGAGTCGTATCGGAGGTCATATTTTTCCGTCACCGAAAACCCCGCTTCGCGCAGGGCCACCGCCATGGCCTTGGCGTCTTTCCCCGGATTGGTCAGCGGGCTGTTGGCATATCTGGCATTGCCCACCACCAGGGCTACGCGGCGTTCGGTTTGCGCCGTGGCGGCGCTGAGGCAACACAGGAGAACAAAAAGCAGGATATTTCGCATGGCAGGAATGGGGATAGCACAAAAAGTATGCAAAGGTAAAAATATCTTTGCGCACATGGAAGACTGGGAATTAGACTTTGCCTTTTTGCGCGTGCAAAACATCGTGAAAGACGCCATGGGCCGCGAGACGCTGCCCGACCTCAACACGGTGCTGTTGCTCATCGGCGTGCAGGAACTGGGCCGCTGGAAAAAACAGTTCACCAAAGAGGAAAAACAAGACCTGATGCACATCGCCGTGTGCCGCCTGCTGGCGTATGAAGATTTTTTCGAGTTCAAGGGCCGCGACGCCGACGGCTGGCCCCACTACGTGCAAACCCGGGAAATGAACGCCCAAAACATGCCCCAACAGGAACGCTTGCTCAAACAACTCACCATCCGCTACTTCGACGACCTGGAACAGGAGAATGGCGGCTGGACGGAACACAGCAAATAAACGGCCGCGCAGGGCATCACGTGCCCAAACCCGCGCGTGCTACTTTTTGTACGACGCCACAGTTCTGGCCAATCCGGTTGCCGGATCGGTGGGCTTCAGGCCGAAGGTTTTTTCAAATTTTTCGGAAGACAACACGTAATCCTGTGTGTATTGGTAGTTCATTTCGGCAAACTCGCCAAGCAGTGGGTTGAACAGGCCGATGAGGCGCAGCATGAAGGCCGATACGGTTTGTTGTCCGCCCTTGACGCCAAAGGCCTCGGCGCTGCGGCGCACCCATTCTTCGCCGGTGATGCGTTCGGCCGACGTGGGCAGGTGCCATTCCTGGCCCAGGGCGCGGTCGTCGGTGCCCAATATGGCCAATGCGGGGCCGATGTCGTCGGTAAACATAAACGTGTGCACTTTTTTCGGGTTGCCAAACCACATGGCTTTTTGGCCTTTGGCGTGCCGGTCGAATACGATGTTGTTCAGGATGCTGTTGGTGCAATGGGGCCCGTAAAAGTCGGCTGAACGGCCCACCGTGGCGCGGAGGCCCCTTTTTTGCATGGCGGTGCGCAGCATGGTGAGGATCTCGGCGCGCACTTTTCCTTTTTTGGAATTGGGTCGCAGCGGCTGGTCTTCGCGCATGACGCCCCTGACGTAGCCGTAGGCGTACACATTGTCCATAAACACCAGCTTGCTGCCATGAGCCAGGCAGGCTTCTATGGTGTTGGACATGACGATGGGCCAATCGCGCTGCCACACTTTGATGTTGTAGTCGAGCCCCACAACTAAGTACACGGTTTCCGATCCGGCCAGGGCGCGCAGGAGCTCTGCGGCATCCAGTACATTTGCTTTGGTGTGTTCCCAGGGGCCTTTGCCCGCGCTGCGGCCCACGCCGCGTACAGGTAAGCCTTTTTCTTTGAGGGCTGTTGCCAGGCCGTGCCCACTGATGCCGTTGATGCCGAGGATGGTGTGCATTTGAGTTGAGGAGTTTAGTTGAGTTGAGGAGTTGAGGGGTTGAGGAGTTGAGGGGTTGAGGGGTTGAGGAGTTGAGGAGTGGAGGAGTTTAGGGGTGGAGGAGGAGTTTAGGGAAGATATACTATGTATTGCGCGTAAGGTAGGGAAGTTCGGATTTATTCCACGTAACATACTATGGCGGCACCTGGTTTTTTGAGCAAAAACGCACACTAAATGCCGCAAATTGTTGATATTGTGTATTTAACAAAATAGAAATACTGTAGCATTTGATAGGTATTTGCCCAACATCAAACACAAAAAACCAAAGTGAAACCCCCTCAACTCCTCCTCTCCTCCTCTCCTCAACCCCCTCAACTCCTCAACTCCTCCTCTCCTCCTCTCCTCCTCTCCTCAACCCCCTCAACTCCTAAACTCCTCCTCTCCTCAACTAAAAAAAGGCAGCGACTTCCGATAGTGCCAGGCTAAGATCAGGCTGCCGACGAACACCGCGATGGCCAAAAAGAACAGCGTGCCGCCGTCGCCCTGGCTTTCGATGCCCAGGATGGTGAGGTGGCTCATGATGGCACCGCCCATGACGCCCATGGCCAGCACGGCACCGATGCCGGTGGTGGGTGGGTACAGAATCAACAGGGAGGCGATGAGTTCGACGATGCCCGAGCCGATGCGGCCGTACGGTTCGGCACCCAACTTGGTGAAGATCTCGACGCTTTCCGGTGCGCCGGTGAATTTAAAATACAGGGTCTGCAGCAGGATGCCGGCGACGAAGACGCGGAGTACCCACAAAATGGTGTTGTTCATCAGTAAAATAAGGCTTAGGTGTGTGTAACAAGCGCAAATGTGCGGTGAATTTGGAAATGCTGTTTGTCCGCTGGACAACAATTGATCCAACACACCTTTAAATTTGTGTCTACCTTTGAGGCTCAATATTGCTCATGCACCGAACATTTGCGCTTACACTGGCGGTCTTGTCGCTCATTTTGAGTTGCCGCAACAGCATAACACCCGACGCCAAACGGGCTGAAGTACACCATCTGGCCGCCGACTCGTTGACGGCCGAGCAGCGCGCTTACCTGTTGGGCCAGTTTGATCAGGGTAAACGCGCCGATTTTGTGGCCGTGGGAAAGCCTTACTCGGACAAAATGTTCATGTACCTGCGCAAGGAAGCATTTGAAGCGTTTCAAAAAATGCACGCGGCGGCAGCGGCAGACGGGGTAAACCTGAAAATCATATCTTCTTCCCGCAATTTCATCCAGCAAAAAGCCATTTGGGAGAGCAAGTGGGCCAAAAACACCGGATCACACCCCGAACCGCTCATCCGCGCCCAAAAAATTTTGCAGTATTCGGCCATGCCGGGTGCTTCCCGACACCACTGGGGAACCGATATTGACCTGAACGATTTGAACAACGAGGCGTTTATGGAGGGCGGCGCACATGCCAAAGTGTACACCTGGTTGATGGCTAATGCCTCTACATATGGATTTTGCCAGCCCTACACCGCCTTAGACGAAAAACGACCCAACGGGTACCACGAAGAGCGTTGGCACTGGTCGTACATGCCTTTGTCGGGCCCCCTGCTCCTCCAGTACCAACAACACCTCGGCAACGCCGACCTGACCGGTTTCAAAGGATCCGACCTCGCAGCCACCATACAAGTGGTGGAGCACTACGTGGGCGGCATCAACCGCAATTGCCAATAAACAAAACACCTAATAAACAAATAAACCAATAAACCAATAAACAAATAAACCAATAAACAAATAAACCAACATGGCCTACACCGAATCCACCATGCTTCCCCTCGGCACTCCAGCGCCCGCTTTTTCGCTGCCCGACACCATCAGCGGTGCGGTGGTGTCGCTTCAGGAATTGGTGGCAGAAGAGGCTACGGTCGTGATGTTCCTGTGCAACCACTGTCCGTATGTGCTGCACATAAACGAGGCACTGGTGCGCCTGGTACAGGAATACCAGGCGCGCGGGGTATCGTTTGTGGCCATCAGCAGCAACGATGCAGACGCCTATCCGGACGACGCGCCCCATAAAATGACTGAACACGCCAAAGCAGTGGGCTATCCGTTTCCGTACCTGTACGACGCCACCCAGGAGGTGGCTCGTGCATACGATGCGGCATGCACGCCGGATTTTTACGTGTTCGACGCCGATGTGAAATTGGTGTACCGCGGACAGATGGACGACAGCCGTCCGCGCCGCAATGACCTGCCGGTGACGGGTGCCGACTTGCGCGCGGCCCTTGACGCCGTTTTGGCCGGTACACCGGTTGCGGAGCGCCAGCGTCCTTCGGGCGGCTGCAACATCAAATGGAAAAATGCCTGATCTGATTTATATGAGACCACCTGAAATTACCGACGAGCAAATTCAGTCGTTTATTGTTGCGGCATTGGCCGAAGACATCCGGGAGGGCGACCACACCGCCCAGGCCACCATACCGGCCGATTCGCGCAGCCGAGCCGTACTCAAAGTGAAAGACTATGGCGTGTTGGCTGGCGTCGACATTGCCCGGCGCGTATTTTTTCAATTAGACCCGACGGCCACCATGGTCGTACACAAGGATGACGGTGATGATGTGCTGTTTGGCGAAATTGCCTTTGAGGTAGAGGCCAACACCCGCGCCCTGCTCATGGGCGAGCGCCTGGCCCTCAACGTACTGCAACGCATGAGCGGCATTGCCACTTTGGCCAGTCGCTTCGCTTTTGAAGTAGGCGATTTATCGGTTAAAATACTCGACACGCGGAAAACGACCCCCACGATTCGTTTCCTCGAAAAATGGGCCGTACACATCGGCGGCTGCGAGAATTACCGCTGGGGTTTGTACGACTGGATCATGATCAAGGACAACCACACCGACGCTGCTGGCGGTATCCTGAAGGCCATTGAGCGGGTACACGCCTATCAAAAAGCCCACAGCCTGAACCTGAATATTACCGTTGAGGTGCGCAACCTGATAGAAGCGCACGAAGTGCTGGCTGCCGGCGGGATCACCCGCATCATGTTCGACAACTTTGAGTTGCCCATTTTGCAGGAAGCCGTCGCTATTGTCGGCGACCGCTTTGAAACGGAGGCATCCGGAGGCATTACCCTGAACAACGTGCGGCGTTATGCCATGACGGGCGTGGATTACATCTCCGTCGGCGCGCTCACCCACTCGGCTGATCCGCTGGACTTGAGTTTTAAGTTGAGTTGAGGAGGGGAGGAGAGGAGGAGTTGAGGAGTTGAGAGGGGAGGAGTTGAGGAGTTGAGGGGTGGGTTATTTTCCTTGAAGGTTGACGGAACTGGAGTTGTCTTTTTCGATCTCGGCATGTTCTTCGCTGACGTAAAGGTTGGCTGTGCTGTTGCCGGAGAGGCTCATTTCTGCGCGTTCCAATTTCCAGCCAAAGGCGTCGAGGGTGGCGCCACCGGCGAGGTTACCCACGATGACCTCGCCTTTTCCATTCAGTTCGAGGCGGCAAGGGCCCTGGAGGTTCACGTCAAGGTCGCGGCAGTCCATGTATGCCTTAATGATGGGTTGTCCTTTGGCGGTGATGGAGGCTCGGCCTTCGTCGAAACCACGCAGGATGATGCGGCCGTTTCCTTCAGCGATGAGGGACGTGAAAGTGGGTGTGAATATTTTTAATGGCACGGGTTGGTTCGATTTGCTTTTACCGGCATCGAAGGTGATGCGGTCGCCTGTTCGGATGATTTCCACGTCATTTTTGTAATCTGGTGCCACTTCGAACGAAAAACGGTCGCCTTTTCGGATTTCAGCGTCTACATTGCCATGGATGATAAAGTCTTCGTAGTCCTGTTGATGGCTGTAATCTTTATCGCCCCAATTCGGGCAGTCGGCGCACACCAAACCATCGGCGGTCATGGTAAACAGTTTGCCGGGATTGCGGGAGATGTATCGCTCGTCATTGTTTTCTGCGTATTCGCTGTAGTCGGCGGCGGCGTTGTCGTAAATGTACTGGTCGAAAGTAATGCTTTTGCCCACGGGCATTTCGATCATGATAAATACCTTTTGGTTGCGCCAGGCCTGGCCTTTTTTCAAATCAAACGCCTGCGGGATGTACAGGCTGTCTCCTTCGAGCACCATGGGAAAGGACGTGCGCAGGGCGAAGTCTCTGGCTTCCATGTTGGTACTGCCGCGTGCCGAAACGGTTTGTACGACTTTAAACTGCCCGTTGGTGCTTTTTTTCACGCGAATTTGAACGTTGTTGGGAAAACTGAAAGCTTCGTCATCCTGGAGGAAACGGCCGTCCCATTCAAACTCCTCGTCATTGAACACTGTGCTGAGCTTTGAATCCTCGCTGTACACGCGCAGGGTATCGGAGGGCAGGTTGCTCAAACTGATGTCGGTGCTCACCGCGCTTTGCTGGCTGTAGCTTTGCATAGCAGAACCGCCGAGTGCCAGGAGCGCGAACAAATTGATGGTCCATACCACGCCCAGCACTACGCTTACCCACCCGGGGGCTTTCACTTTAAACAACAGGGATGCATAGGTCATGATGAGTCCAACGATGGGTATGGTCACAAGCAGCAACAGGTTGCCTGCGGCCAAATAATTGACCCCCATGCTGAAGGGACTGAAATACCCGATGACAGGCAAGGCGGCGAAGAAGGCCCAGATGCCGGCGATCCAGGTGGTGAGCAGGGTAAACATGAGGGCAATGCCCGCCAGGACCAGCACTACGATGCCGAATTTTCCGAAAAAGCGCACAACCCAGGCAAAGGCTTTGCCGATAAACTCGACGATGCCGGCCAGCGCGGCGTTGATTTGTCCGGCGGTTTCGCGGCCCTGCATTTTGGCTTCTTCGCCCAGGGAACCCATTTGCGCGCCGAGGCTGCCAAAGCCCACCTCTATTTCCCTGGCAATGTTGTCTACGTTGATGGGTTCTCCGCGCATAGACAAGCGGTCGGCCGCCGTTTTAGCCTCCGGGATCAATACCCAGAAGATGAGGTAAGCGGGTATCCAGAAACCGGCGGAGACAAATGTGAAGATGACAAACGCCAGGCGCACCCAAAGTGGATCGCCAATGCCGAGGTAAGACGCGAAGCCGGAACAAACGCCGCCAGCCACCTTGTCTTCCATGTCGCGGAACAGCCTGCGGCCCGGTTTGATGCCAAAAATGCCATCCCCTGTACCTGGTGTGCTTTTTTTGGCGCGGGCGGTGTTGGTGTTGGCCGCAGATGGTTCGCCGCCAAAATCTTCCGGTTTGCCCATGATGCGCACCACTTCTTCCACATCGGGCAGCATGATGATGCGGCGCGTGCCGAGTTCGGTGGTGAGCAGTTCGCCAAGGCGCATCTCTATGTCGCGCATGATTTCTTCCCTGCCTTCACTTTCGTGGAAACGGACGCGGATGTTTTCCAAATACGCCTTGAGGTACTCATAGGCGTCGTCATCTATGGTCAGTGGGTAACCACCAAGGTTGATATTCAGCACTTTATTCATGGTAAGGATTGTTTTAGGTTGAGTTTGACTGGTTTAATTTAGCCGCGGGCCAGGGTTTGCCCTACGGACTGCACGAGTTCCTGCCAACTGTGCGAGAGTGCGCCAAGCACCATTTGGCCTTTGTCGGTGATGGTAAAATACTTTCGTGGATGGCCTGTGCTGGTGTCGCGCCAGGTATAATCAACGAGCTCTTCTTTTTTCAGCCTGGCCAAAAGCGGGTACAGGGTGCCTTCTACAACGATCAGGTTGTTCACCTTCAGGCGTTCCAGAATATCGGCAGTGTATACTTCCTCTTCCGCTATGATGGCCAGGATGCAAAGTTCGAGCACTCCTTTGCGCATTTGCTGCTTAGCGTTTTCTAAATCCATAGCGCTGTTTTGTTGAATGGTGTTGTTGTTGATGATGCAAAGATACAGGTATTGCAAGTTACTATGCAATACATAGTATACTTTTATTTGAAAATATAGGACAAGCATAGTAATTGGGTCTACGTATCGGCGACTTTAGTCGCCGACTGATCGCCGACTGATCGCCGACTGATCGCCGACTGATCGCCGACTGAAGTCGCCGCGACGGAAAATTTTTTCCTACATTCCATTTGTCTTTATAGAAACAAGCTTGTACCTTTGCAGCCCGATTTTCAAAATGCAGTGGTCATGGATGTCTTTGTCGCGTACTCCATTCCTATACAAGGGCTCAAATACGGAGTACACCATTTTCAGTACAGCGTCGACAAGGCGTTTTACAGCCACTTCGAGGGTTCGCCCGTAGAAGATGGGGAAGTGCAGTTCAAGTTGCAGTTGGACAAACGGTCGGACATGTTTCTCCTTGATTTTGAGTTGGAGGGGAGTGTCGGAGCGGATTGTGATCGGTGCACGGCACCAATTCGACTTCCGGTTGCAGATCAGCGGCAATTGGTAGTTAAATACGGTGACGCAGACGGAGAGGCGGAAGACGAGGTTGTTTTTATTTCTCGCGAAGCGCCAAACCTGAACGTGGCTAAGTACTTGTACGAATTTACGGTGCTGGCCTTGCCCATCATCAACGCATACGAAGGATGCGCGCTGGAAAATCCGCCGCCCTGCAATTTTGAAGTCCTGAAAATGCTTCAGCAAAGCGAAAACCAGTTGGATAATCCCGGCTGGGACGCGCTCAAAAATTTTAAAGAAAACCCGTAGGCGTTTGGCCTGCATCATTGATTACAAACCATGCCAAATCCTAAATGGCGGCACTCCAAGCGCCGCAAGCGCGCACGCCGCACACACGACAAAGCTGCTATGCCACAGGTTGCTACCTGCCCGACTACCGGCGAACGCCACTTGTACCACCACGCGTACAAAGTAGACGGCGACTTGTACTACCGTGGTCAGGTGTTGGTACCTGGAACGCCCGTAGAAGTCGACGAAGACGAGTAGCGAACACCGGCTTGTTTTTCAGCAAAGCTCCAATTCAGGTTAAACATACCTGGGCCTTTGGGGCTTTTTCCATTTCCAATGTACCATGAAAACAATTGTAAACACCAACCTGGCTCCCCTGCCCATTGGCCCGTACAACCAGGCGGTGTCGTTCAACGGCCTGCTGTTTGTGTCGGGGCAAATCGCCATAGAGCCTGAAAGCGGCACGCTGGTGCTTGAATCCATTGAAGCCGAAACCCATCAGGTGCTCCACAATGTGCGGGCCATACTGGAACAGGCCGGGTCGGGTATGGACCGTGTGCTCAAAGCCACCGTGTTTGTGAAAGACATCAACCAGTTCAGCCGCATCAACGCGGTGTACGCCGAGTATTTTGCAGCAGAAAGCGCGCCCGCACGTGAATTGGTGCAGGTGTCTGAACTGCCCCGTTTTGTCAACATCGAAATTTCCGTGATCGCCACGGTCTAACGCCTGCCATGAAAAACGTGCTTTCCGCCATTCAGCCTACGGGCGACCTGCATTTGGGCAACTATTTCGGCGCGGTGAAAAACTGGGTAGCGCTGCAGGATCAGTATCATTGCACCTATGGCGTGGTGGACTACCACTCCATCACCATGCCCTATAACCCCGTGCAACTGCGGGAAAACACCTGGAAAATGGTGTACTACCTGCTGGCTTGTGGCGTGAAAGCAGAAAGCCTGTTCATTCAGAGCCTCGTGCCCGAACATGTCGAGCTGGCGTGGATACTGAGCAGCGTAACGCCTTACGGCGAACTGGCGCGCATGACCCAGTTTAAGGACAAAACGGCGCAGTTGCAGGAAAAAGACAAAGATGCGTTCATCAGCCACGGTTTGTTCGCTTACCCGGTGTTGCAGGCGGCCGATATCCTGATTTACCACGCCGATTATGTGCCGGTGGGCAAAGACCAGGAGCAACACCTGGAACTGTCGCGAAACATTGCACAGCGTTTCAACACCCAATTTGGCAAGGATTATTTTCGTTTCCCGGAAACGATGTTTACTGAAACCCCCAAAATCCTCTCTCCGGCCGACCCCAACCGCAAAATGAGCAAAAGCCTCGGAGAGAAGCACTACATCAACCTGTTCGGTGAACCAGAGCGAATTCGCAAACAGGTCAAATCGGCCGTAACCGATACCGGTGACACGCCCGCTGGCCAGATGAGCGCTGGCGTAGACAACCTGTTCACCCTCCTTCGCTCCTGCGGATACACGGAAGCACATGACGCGTTGATGACCGATTTTCACGCAGGTGCCCTGCAATACAGCGCTTTGAAAGAAGCCGTGGCAGACGCCTTGGTGAATCTGACCACCCCTTTCCGCGAGCGGTTTGAGGCGATACAGGCCGATAAAAAGGCGGTTAAGGCACAAATACAGGATAGCAGTGCCGTCATTCGAGAGCGTGCCAAACAGACTATGCGGGAGGTAAGGGAGTTGTGTGGGCTGGCGAATTTGAAATAGGCATTCGCTCCATATTTGTTACAATGACAATACTGACCCAATGGTAATGGTCATGTTAATGTTTGGGTCTTTTTGTAATTTTCTTTGTAATTGTTGCAAGGATTGACTCATGCCTCGGGCATTCTGTACACTTTCAGGTAACGCTATATGTCCTTTATGCTTGTCTTTTTGATGAAGCACGCCTTTTGTGTTTAGATAATCACGGGCTTGCAGAATTTGACCGATCGCGCCTGTATCTGTACCACCCGAATCAACATCGCCTTTTACAATTTTTTTAATCTTGGTGCTTCTGGTCTCCATTTTTAATTCAACCCAAATTATATGTCTTTGATTATTAGCAAGTTTGGCCAATACACAATCACATTTTTTTATACTATTGGGTAAAAGACAATTGTCTAAAGCCACAAACTCCACAACATGCTCTTTGTGATTGTCAACAATCAGCTTATTGGCTGTAATAGGGTCTTCCGTTATGAGAAGTTTCGCCCGTTCATCACCGGTTAGTTGGGGTGGGTCGAAAATAAAAAAACGTTTTTCGCTTGTAGAATCAAAGCAATCTGTACAAGGTCGATGGAGACCTTTAATATTTTGCTCAATTAAATGGTGAAAACTCATACCTGATCGCCAATTTCAATCAGTTTATCAAACTGGCTTTGTAAAATGCCAAAATTATCTTCTAAAATATTTTCACCGATCAAGCCAGTGTTTTCATCGCCTGTAACGCCCTTAGCCGTATCGTTTATGGGCAAGCATTCGCCATGACCATTTATCATGTAGGCAGAAAGTTGTTCCGGGCGTAACCTGAAAGCCGGGGCGATAATGTCATTGAGCACGCCATTTCCATTTTCTTTAGCCCCTAAATCGCCAGCAAGTAATATATTGTTCAGGATGGTCAGCATATATGGACTATGCGTAGTAATGAACACACTGCTATTCAATTCGATAGTATCATTTGAAATAAACCCTGAACCATTCAATAAGGCAACAAGCAACTCGATGAGCACTTTTTGGCCTGTGGGAAACAAGTGTGCCTCGGGTTCCTCAATTACCCTGAAAACGGGTTGTCCTTCTGCAATACAAATTGCAATGTCTTGTGCGATTCGGATTGATTCCTGCTGACCTGAAGAAGCACTTTCCAAAGGGATTTTTATTTGACTGCCAATGGGTTTTAAGTATTCTTCTCCATTTTTTAGGTTGTTAAAATAGCGGGCTTTAATGAGCGCCTCAATTTTTTCAATCAATTGATCTTTAAGATCACGGGGTACATCTTGTAACATGTCCTTAAAGCTACGACCTGTAAAAGCTTTTTTTAATTCTTCCACGTGAAAGATGAAGTCCCTCATCAAGTAACGGCCAATTTTTTTGGCATCATTTCGCCTTGCCAAATTCCCTTCATGATCAACATTTGGAGCAACTGGCAAAACCAGTTTATCTGCAAAGAGCTGTAAAAGTACATCCTGGAATTTAACTGTAATGTTTCTTCCGTCGGGTATGAATTTGGGTTGGGCACGGTCGTTAAACAGGGTAATGAGCCTGTTTTTAAGCATATTTTCTTCTCTGGCAGCAGAATCAAAATCCAATTTTTCACGATATCGTCCTATAAAAACGGAAGCATCCCGAATCTTGTCTACAATATCATGAAACCATTCCTGAGGTTCGAACACCACTCTTAACGGGCTGCCCTCCAGGGTTATTTTTTTCCCACCTCCAAACGCGTAAACAATGCTGTACTGTTCATCAAACAGTCGGCTTGATCCAAAATAAAGGTAGAATTTATCTCTTATGTTATTGGACACTTTTTTGCCGTCAATTTCCTGGGTGCCTGCCCTTCCTAAAAGCACCAAGTCTTCGTGCAACGAACGGAAAAAGTACACCAACATGGCTATTGTACTTTTCCCCATGGCATGTTCGCCGATGATCACTGTAAAATTGTTGACTTGAACATCTGCCGATATAACCGGCCCAAAATTTCTTACGCTTATGTGATGCATTATGTGAAATTTAGGACAAATGTAACATTTTTATCATCCACTTCCAGGCAAACTGATATATTTGCCTCGTTGCATAACCCGCACCGCTGCCACGGTTGCGGGTTTGTTGATGAACTACTACTCTTTTACGTTAAACCCGCATTTTCCATGAATACAATAGAACAACTTCTTGCTGCTGACAATGAATCGCAGCGCAGCCAGCGCATTGTGCAGGCTTTTATCGACGCATTTGAAGACATGATGCGCAACGACCCCGACGCCTGGAGGGGCAAATTCCGAAAAATGTCATCCACACCGTTTGCGTTTTACCGCGGCAGTGCTGTACTGTTTTTCAGCGACATGGCCACCTTGAACGACACCACCTTTTTGAACGACCAGACGAGCCGGGTGTGGATTCACGGCGACCTGCATGCCGAGAACTTTGGCACGTATATGAACGACAAGGGTGTGCTGGTGTTTGATGTCAATGACTTCGACGAGGCCTGGGTGGCCCCGTTTACATGGGACCTTAAACGGCTTGCGGCCAGCCTGGCGCTTATTTGTTACGCCAAAGCCATCAGCGACGAGGAAATCCGCAAGGTTATACAAACCTGCATGCACAGCTACGCCCAACAGGTCGAAACCTTCGCTTCCAGTCCCGAAACACACGAATTCAGCCTTAACCTTGCCAATACGCAAGGCCCTTTAGAGCAGTTGCTCAAGGAAGCGCGACTGAACTCCCGCATCGGCCTGTTGGACAGCGTCACTGAAATTGTAGACTATGACCGCCGTTTCAAACGGAATAAATACGCCCTTGAACTGGACGCAGCAGCCCGTGAAAAGGTGGAAACGGCATTCGAACAGTATCTGGAAACCATTCCGCAAGGCAAACTCCAGAGCATGTTGAGCTACTCGCTCAAAGACGTGGTGGAATTGCGCGCTACCGGCATTGGCAGCGCCGGATACAAAATGTACTCCATGTTGTTGGAGGGCCCCAACCAGGCGTTGGAAAACGACATCATCATCTCGATGAAAGTTGGCCAAACCCCCTCCGCCAGCCGCATAGTACCCAACCCCGATATCCGGGAGAAGTTTTTGCACAACGGCCACCGCACCGTACTGTCGCAACGCGCCCTGCAAGCCCATACCGATCCGTGGATTGGGCATACCGAAATTGACGGCGTAGGCCAGTTTGTTTGCGAGTACTCTCCTTACAATGCCGACTTGAACTGGGACGACATCAACAAGCTGGACGATATTGTCGACATGGCCAGCTATCTGGGTCAGGCAGTAGCCAAAATCCATTGTGTGTCCGATGCCGACAGCGATGCCTCCGTGGTGCCCTTCTCGGTTGACCAGGCGATCCACAACGCCATCAAAGGGCGTGAAGCCGAATTTGCAGGCTCGCTCACCGAATTTGGTTTGACCTATGGAAATATTGTGCGCGATGACTACCGCTTGTTTGTCGACGCCTTCCGCAACCACGCTTTTCCCAACCTGTAACCCTTTCTTTCACCTTTCAACACCTACATACCATGAATTTGGACACTTATTTGGAGGAAAAAATCAATTACTACGCGAATTTGATTGTGGATCACAATGAGCGCGCAGACGAAGTTGCCATGGGGCACCTCACGTTTTACATGTCGATGCGCCGCGCTGCAAATGGCAAAGCCACTATGCAAGACATAGGCATGCTGGACGCCATCAACGATCTGCTGCAGGCCAGAGGCCTGGTAGCTGCTGAAAAGACGTTTTACAAGTAGTCTTAATTCGCTACGGATCGTTTAGGTTTGAAGGGTATACAGCGCAAGTGTGCTGTATACCCTGTTTTTGTTTTAAGCCATTTAATGCTCCTCCAATCATTGATCTACAACCCATCGATGGAGCACGTCCACCTGTTTCCAAATCCGACAACAGGAAGCCTGACGATACAGTACGGTGCACAAACGCCGAGCCTGATCCGGTTATATAGTTCAGCTGGCATACCGGCCTATCAGGAACGACAGCCCGCACCCAATCAAACCCAGCTTAACCTTGGGCATTTAGCCGCAGGCTTGTATACGTTGGAGTTGTTGGGAGACCACGGTCGCCTGATTCGGAAAGTGATTCTTTTCCGATAGAAGTCTATGTTCGCGTACGGAAACCCCGCATCAGGGAAGTCTATATGCGCACCAAAATATTTTTGTACCTTTTCGCGCCCAAAAGTTACATGTTATGCGGGCTGTCTACCGGCCATGAAATATTTGTTGACCATTAGTTTTCTGTTGTTTTGTGCATTGACTGTTGGGCAAAACCTGCACGGCAACAGGGCAAAAGGCAGGGCTTTCGCGCTGGTGGCGGGCATTTCTGATTATCAGGACGCCCAGATAAAGGATCTCCGCTATGCGCACAAGGACGCAAAAGTTTTTGCCGACTTCCTCCGTTCCAAAGCCGGTGGAAGCCTCGACAGCCAACACATTCGGTTGTTGACCAATGAACAGGCTACGTTGGCGGGCTTGCAGGCAGGTTTTAACTGGCTGTTGAAAAAGGCCAAAAAAGGCGATCGGGTCATCGTGTATTTTTCCGGCCACGGCGACGTAGAAACGGTCAACGCCCACGAAAAAGGGTATCTGTTGGCGTACGACACGCCCAAAAACAACTATCGCCTCAATGCCGTGGACTTGAACGATTTCAACGAACACCTCATTGCAAAACTATCGAACGAGGGCGTCCAACTGATCATCATCACCGATGCCTGCCATGCCGGTGCCCTCGCCGGAGGGAAAGGAGGTAAAGAAGCCACAGCCTCCGAACTGATGAAACGGTACGCCAACGAAGTCAAAATCATGTCGTGCCAACCGTATGAAGAATCGCAGGAGTCGTCGAAATGGGGCAATGGCCGCGGTGTATTCTCGTATTATCTGGTTGATGGTTTAAAAGGACGGGCTGATGAAGACCGCGACCAAACGGTAGACTTGTACGAGTTGGAGATTTTTCTTCAAGACCGCATCCGAAATGCAACCAATAAAAAACAACATCCGGATGTTTTTGGCGGCCGAAAAGAAGCGTCCATTTTTGTAGTAGACGACGCCACAGCAGCCAGCATGAAGGCGGTTGAAAAACAGGAAATTCAGCTTGCATTCGAAACAGAAGTGATGGAAAAAGTGGCGTCCGAATCGGCCTATATGCAGTATGAACAATTCAAGGCCGCGCTGAGGGCTGGTGACTTGCTGTTTCCGCACGATCAATCGGCCGCGTTTTTTTACGATGCCTTATACGCCGATACCAGTTTTAAACCTTATGTGGGTTTAGTGGCCGAACGGCTTGCTACCGCCTTGTTAGACTCCGTGCAGCAAGCCCTCAATGCTTACCTCAACACGGATCCGAATGAACTGGCCATGCGGTACCAGTATGATCAAAAGTACGCCCGTTTTCCCAGGTACCTGCATAAAGCGGCCGACATTTTTACGGACAAGGATTCAAGGTATCAAAAAACAAAGGCCAAAGAATGCTATTTTGAGGGCCTTTCCCTCCGCCTGCGGGCAGAACAAATTGGCGGCAACGACTCACTCTATCGTTTAGCCCTGGCACAACAGCACAACGCCCTGAAACTGGAGGATCGGGCGGCGTACATCCACAATGAAATCGGCTGGCTTTTGCTCGAGCAGGACTCCATCGACGCGGGCGTCCGGCACCTCCAAAAAGCGGTTGAGATATCGCCCCAATGGGCTATTCCGTACAACAACCTGGGTGTAGCATTTGATGAAATGGACAGTTTGCAACGGGCTATGTTTTATTACCAGCAAGCCATTCGGTTGAAACCGGATTTTGGTTCTGTGTATACCAACTTGATTTATCTCTACGACCGGCTGTCGCTACCCGATTCGGCCGAAATGATGTACCAAAAGGCCATTGCCATCAATCCAGCTGATAAAAAGGCATACTACAACTACGGTGTGCTGCGCTGTAACCAGGAGGATCGAAAACAAGAAGCCGAAGCGGCATACCGGGAGGCATTGCGGCTCGACCCTCAATATGCCAAGGCCTACCACGCCCTGGGCATGTTGTACAGCGACATGGCCAACCCGGAGGCCGCAAAAATCAATTTTTTGAAAGCCCTTGGGTTAGACGCCGGGAATTATGATATTGCGTCACAATTGGCGCAAGTCCTGATTGACCTGAACCAGGTAGATCAGGTACTTGATCTGCCTTTGGATTCCTTGAGTAAATTGTTGATCCTGTATGGCGTCAGCAATATTTATGTCAAAACTGATAACGACAACCAGATCCGGGGTATCTATGACAAGGCTATTGCCATTAATCCCTCTGAGCCGTACACAGATTTTCTGATGTGTACCTACCTGGCCCAAAAGGGCCTCGAAAAAGAAGCCCTTGTACACGTCGAAAAAATACTCCAAAAAGCTCAAAATACGGGGGAATCCGATGATTATTTCGACCTCCTCATGGAGGAACAAACGCTGGATTCCCTTCGAAATTCAAACCAGTTTCGGGAAATTGTGCATCAGTTTTTTCCGGACAGACAAGATTAGACCAACAACTCATCACTATGAAGCCAGCAGCCTTCCTTTCTTTTTTTGTGCTCGTTTATTGCATTAGCCCATTATTGGTGTTCGGACAAGGAAACCTGATCCTTATTTCCAGTATCGACAACATCAACAGCGATATCCTTCAGGGTTGCGAAAAAGACTATACAATGGCACTGCAAAACTTTCGGGCCATCGCCGCCGATGCGGGCATGGGGTTTCAGGAGTACCGTTTGCCCTTTAACTACACAAAAGTGGGGCAATTCATCGAGCAATTTGAATGCGGCCCGGATGATGCAGTCGTATTTTTCTACGCCGGCCATGGTATTCGGTACGAAGAGGACGGCAGCGAATGGCCCTGGCCTTACCTGTATTACTGCAACAGGCAGTCGGGCAACGATCCGTTCGATTGTGAGTTTGACATGGATGAAATACAAGAAATGATATCCGGCAAGAACCCGCGCATGTCGCTCACCATCAGTGTAAGTTGTAATGATGTGGTGGATAATTCTGCGGCAAACAACGAACTGGCTCAAGAGACGGTTGCCCGCCCCAACCCGCCGGAATCAAACAATTTCACGGGCATTGATTTGTTTAGAACGTTTAGGGGGCATGTCATCGCCAGCGCTGCTTCGCCCGGGAAGTTTGCCGAAACAAGCCCCACAGAGGGCTCCGATTTTGCCCGTTCTTTGTTTTATATGCTGTCTGAAGACATAAACAACCAGGCACCCACTTCCTGGGAACGCATTTTCAGGAGAACCAAAGAGCATGTGCTGCAAATCAGCAATGGTCATCAGTGTCCACAGTACTGCGTCAACGGACGTTGTGGGTAACCCCACTCCCCACTTTTTAAAAAAATACCTTTATGAAACAGACCATTTTTTTGTTCATTTGTTTGTTTGCCCTGACCAATGTGCATGGGCAGGCCCTGCGTTCCGTGCGGCAGAATCCGCCCAAAAGTTCTACTGGAAAACCTCCGGGCGACAAGGTTCGAATGGGCCTGGGCAACAAAACCAACCGTCCGGATAACATTGACAATGCCAATGTAGCAGCTGTTTACAGCACGTTGGAAGGTGGCAACACAGAGGCTGCCAGGGCGCAGTTTTTGAATTACGCCAACGCTGACGCAGATGCAGCTTATGGCCTCGCGCTGACCTATTATTTCGAGGGTCAAACCCGGGAGGCCATTGTTGCGCTGAACGCAGCGATTGCCCTTGATCCCCGCAATACCGATGCATTGTACCTGCTCGGTGAACTGTACGCCGAACAAGGCAATTACCAGGATGCTTCGGAAGCGCTGTTTGCACTGTTGGAGGTGGACGAAACAGATGCGGATGCCTGGTTCTTGTTGGGCTTGCTTTGCTTCAATTCGGGAGACGAGGAGACCGCCAACCTGTGTTTGGAGCAGGCAAAGTTGAATGACGAGTACTATGCAGCTGAATCCTATAATTGACGCAGATGATCGCCGCCCGCGCTCCTGTGCGCTAAACCATCTTGTCCTGGAGTTCAAGCACAACTGCTGCCACAATGTCTTCGGCAACGGCCGACTTTGCTTTTAGCGGAAACGCTTGTTGCCGACCGTCTTTGTGGATGATGGTGATCTTGTTGGTATCGTGACCAAAACCGGCGCCTTCGTCCTGAAGGGAGTTAAGCACGATAAAGTCGAAATGCTTTCGGGTCAGTTTTCCCTGGGCATGCGCCACTTCGTCGTTTGTTTCCAGGGCAAAGCCTGTAAGCAGTTGATCGGCGCGTTTTTGGGCACCGAGGGTAGCAGCGATGTCAATGGTGCGGGCGAGCGGAAGGTTGAGGTCGTCTTCGTTTTTTTTGATCTTGTGGGTTGCGTAAGTTGCCGGACGGTAATCGGCAACGGCAGCAGCCAGAATGGTGGCGTTTGACAGGGGGAAAATGGCAGCGCAGGCCTCAAACATGTCTTGTGCTGTTTGGACTGCATGAACGCGTATGCCCTCAGGTCGGGTAGGGCGGAGGTGGGTAGGGCCCAGTACGAGGTCTACATCGGCGCCTTTAGCAGCAAGTGCTTCGGCGATGGCGATGCCCATTTTGCCGCTGGAATGGTTGCCGATGAAGCGCACGGGATCCAACGGCTCATGCGTAGGCCCGGCGGTGACCAAACAACGTTTGCCGGCGAGGGGCTTTTCTTCGGCAAAGGCGGTGGTCAGGAAAGCGATGATGTCCTCCGGTTCGGCCATGCGCCCGTCGCCGACTAATCCGCTGGCCAATTCACCGTGCCCCACCGGAATGATGCGCACGCCATGCTGGATCAGGCGTTGAATGTTTTGCTGTGTTGCCGGGTGGTGCCACATGTCTACATCCATAGCAGGCGCTACAAACACCGGGCAACGGGCAGAGAGGTACACAGCGCTGAGGATGTTGTCGCACAGCCCGTTGGCTAATTTGGCCAGGGTATTGGCGCTGGCCGGAGCCACCACAAACGCGTCGGCCCAAAGGCCCATCTCCACATGGTTGTTCCACGCACTTTCGCCATGGACGTCGGAGAATACGGGCATTTTGGACAAGGTAGAAAGGGTCAGCGGAGTAATGAAACCGGTAGCGGCAGCGGTCATGAGTACCTGTACCTGTGCGTCTTGTTTGACCAGGAGGCGCACAAGAGAGGCCGATTTGTAGGCTGCGATGGAACCGCTGACGCCCAGGATGACTTTCCGGGGGAAGGCCATGATGCGAGGGCGGGTTTAGTCCTGAGGTACGTCTTCTACAAAACGCCACTGCACTTCGTCGTTCATAAACTCATTTGCGGCGATGATGGGGGCGTTGGGCATGCGCTCGTAGAACTTGGAAATTTCAATTTGCTCCTTGTTTTCCTGCACCTCTTCAATGGTGTCGGAGTGTACGGCAAACTCTTCGAGTTTGCGCTGGATTTCCCACTTCATGTCGCTTGAAATTTGGCGGGCACGCTTGGCAATGATGGCTATGCTTTCGTAGATATTACCCGTTTTTTCCACCATTTCGAGGACGTTGCGGGGTGATACACTGGCATCCAGCCCTTGGGCTTTTGTTTTAATATCGCTCATGTTGTTGAGGTGCATGTCAACGCGTTGGTGTGCGTTGGGTGAATTAAGTTTGTGGACCTTTGCGCAGCGCCTTGCGCTTTGCTTCGGCGTCTTTTTTGAGCTGTTTGACTTCTTTGGTGTATTTGCTGTCTTCGTACTTCATCAGGAAGTCTTCGCAGCGTTCAATAGTACTGGCGTAACGCT
>Ga0247832_1000919_pt1 | contig 56121 bp, 53 predicted proteins | sample LaCruzMarch2015__10_FD_192407 | JGI IMG/M metagenome (GOLD analysis project Ga0247832, IMG submission 192407) | Freshwater microbial communities from meromictic Lake La Cruz, Castile-La Mancha, Spain - LaCruzMarch2015_4m | ecosystem: Environmental > Aquatic > Freshwater > Lake | place: Spain... | reverse complement strand
CCCGCCGCGTAAAGCGCGTTCACTTCCGGCAGGCCCGTCACCAATACGACGTCCGCGAATTTGTTGACTTCAAAGCTGTCGCCGCTCTCGGTGAGGTCGAGCTCTGGCGTGATCAGCACCAAGCCTGCGGGTAGCGGCAGGCCTTCGTCGCGGGCGCGCAACATCAAGGCCGCAGATAGATTGCCGCCCGCCGAAGCGCCGCCGACGACGATTTTCTGTGGGTCATAGCGGGTCACCAGGTCGGCATAGACGGCAAGGCAATCGTCGAGGCCTGCCGGAAAGCAATGCTCCGGCGGCACGCGATAATCGACCGAAAAGGTGCGCACGCCAAAGCGCGCAGCCGAAGCAGCGGCGCCGGCGCGGCAGAATTCTCCGCTGCCGTAAATCAAAGCGCCGCCATGAATATCGAGATAGATGCGGTCTTCAGGGAAGACGATTCCTGGCGCCGCCACATGAACCGTGACGCCGGCGATTGTGGTCGTTTCGGTGGGGTTATCGGCGGCGTCGCCGAAAAAGCCTTTCGACATCGCGCTCATATTGGCGTCGCTGGCTTCGCGATTGGCGCGCCAGCCGTCCATGTCGTCAATGGCCGGATATGGCGGACGCGGCATGGCCATATATTGCGTCATCATGCCTAAGAAGGCGCGCGCTTCGGGACTGACGGAGTTTGGATGCGGCACCAAGCGCTCGGGCATCAAGATCCCGCCTTCGACCGCAACGGGCCGGTTTCCGTTCGACGCCATGCTGGCCTCCCTGTTTTGTTTTGCGCCGCCGATTGGCGGTCGTCGGTTTTTTAATTCTCGAAGCTTGGCGCCGTGTTCGTCAATGCGACTTCGCGAATATTGCAGATGAGTGAGCCATCCTCGCCGAAATGGGCGCCCGTGATCGCTGCGAGTGTTGCGTTGCCGCTCTCCGGGATCATCAATGCGATGGAGACGACTTCCTTCGCGCCGCACAAAGGGTTGGCGCCGGCTTCCGATTCCACATCGTAGCCCAGAATTGGTGTGCCGTCGGTCGGCGCCTTCAGGAGCACCGCCAAGCCTTGCGGCGCCTGGCCGATGTCCGGCGCCACATAGGCGCCGCCGACCGGGCCGATCTCCACCGCGTGTAGGATTTGTCCGTTGGCGAATTGAAACACGACGGCGTTCTCTTTTTTGCCGTCGGACTTGATGACGAGAGTCTCGCTGCCGGACGCGCCGAGTTCGACCACCGGCGCTTCGGTCAATGTGTTTGTCGCCGGCGGATTGCAGGCCGCAAGCGCCAACAAGGCGCATAATAGCATCTGTCTCATCTTTAGCCCCCTAAAGACCCAATCCTCCCTTAGCGGAAGGAATCGCGGGCGTCATGCGCGGGGCGCCAAAACGGGTCAGACGAAAGCAATTGACTTTAATTTCGCCATCGCGTGACGGCGAATGCAGAGCGAAATCAAAGTCAAATGTTGCTTTAGAGGGCTTTAATTCAAAGCGTCCGGCCTTAAATGCGAAACCAGCTTTGACCCGGCCTTGGTCGCATTTAAGGCTGGACCCTTTGCCCAATCAGCTTGAGCCATTCCTCTTCGGTGAGCACTTGCACGCCAAGTCCTGCCGCAGTCTTCAGCTTTGAGCCGGCGCCGGGGCCCGCCACCAGGATGTCCGTCTTGGCCGAGACGGAGCCCGCCACCTTGGCGCCGAGGGCTGTGGCGCGGGCTTTGGCTTCGTCGCGAGTCATTGTTTCCAGGCTTCCGGTGAAGACCACGATTTTGCCGGTGACGGGGCTTTCGGCGGAGGGCTTTTCGGCGGCGATGACTTTCACACCGTCCGGATTGGTCTCGCTCTGCAGCAAGCGCTTTAGCAGCGCGCGATTATGGCTTTCTTTGAAATAGCCGATCAGCGCCTCGGACACGGTGGGGCCGATGCCGTCGATCGTATCGATCTCGGCGCGGGCCATGGGATCGCCAAAGGCAGCTTCGTCGACCGTTTTTTCGAACGCCGCCCACTCGCCGAAATGGCGGCCGAGCAGGCCCGCCGTCGTCTCGCCGACATGGCGGATGCCGAGCGCATTGATGAAGCGCTCGATGCCGATGGCGCGGCGGCTGGCGATGGCGGCGAACAGATTGTCGACGCTCTTTTTGCCCATGCCCTCGCGTGCATAGAGATCGAACGCGCCGTCCTTCTGGCGGCGCTCCAGCGTGAAGATGTCGGCGGGTTCGCGGATGATTTCCGCTTCGCAGAAGGTTTCGATCTGTTTGGCGCCGAGGCCCTCGATGTCGAACGCCGAGCGCCCGACGAAATGTTTGAGGTGTTCGACGCGCTGATAAGGGCAGGCGAACTCGCCGGTGCAGCGGCGCACGGCGTCGAGCTTGCCGGTTTTCTCGTTCATCTCCCTTATGGCTGGAGTTTTGAGCGGGCAGGGGCAGGTGATAGGAAATTCGTAGGGCTTTGAATCTTTTGGCCGGTGCTGTTCCAGTACGCGGACGATTTGTGGGATCACATCGCCGGCGCGTTGCAGGATGATTCTGTCGCCGATACGGATATCCTTGCGGACGATCTCGTCTTCATTGTGCAGCGTGGCGTTGGACACGACGACGCCGCCCACATTGATAGGCCGCAGCTTGGCGACGGGCGTCAGTGCGCCGGTGCGGCCGACCTGAATTTCGATGTCTTCCAGAATGGTTTCGGCCTGTTGCGGCGGGAATTTGTGGGCTGTGGCCCAGCGCGGCGACCGCGAGACGAAGCCTAAGCGCGCCTGCAGCGCGAGGTCGTTGATCTTGTAAACGATACCGTCGATGTCATAGGGCAGCGTCGCCCGGCGATGGCCGATGTCGCGATAATAAGCCAGCATCGCCTCAAGGCTGTCGCAGAGCACGCGATCGGGATTGGTGGTGAGGCCGAAACTTTCAAACGCTTCAATGGCGCCGCTTTGCGTATCCGCCAGAGGTGCGCTGAGATCGCCCCAGGCATAAGCGAAAAAGCGCAACGGCCGTTTGGCGGTGATGCTAGAATCGAGCTGTCGCAGCGAACCCGCCGCGGCGTTGCGCGGGTTTGCGAAGATCTGCGCGCCCGCGGCTTCTTGCGCCGCGTTCATGGCGGCGAAGTCGGCGTGGCTCATATAGGCCTCGCCGCGCACTTCCAGAATTTCCGGCGGCTTGCCCTTCAGCTGATGCGGGATGTCGCCGATTGTGCGCGCGTTATTGGTGACGTCTTCGCCTTCGCGTCCATCGCCGCGCGTGGCGGCTTCGACGAGCTTGCCGTTTTCGTAGCGCAGCGACAGCGACAGGCCGTCGATCTTCGGTTCGGCCAGACACGGCAGTGCGCGACCGTCGCTGAAATTTAGAAAGCGCCCCGCGCGATCTAGAAAGTCCGCGACGTCTTGATCTTCGAATGCGTTGTCGAGCGACAGCATCGGCACGCGATGCTTGATCTTGCCGAATTTGGAAGAGGCCGCCGCGCCTATCCTGTCCGAAGGGCTGTCTTCGCGCTTCAGATGCGGGAAGCGGGCCTCAATGGCGAGATTGCGCAGTTTCAGGGCGTCGTAATCTGCGTCGGAGATCGTTGGCGCGTCTTCGGTATGATAGCGCTTGTCGTGCCCGGCGATTTCGCCGGCCAAGCGGGCCAATTCGGCGGAGGCCTCGGTGGGGTTCAGCGCCGCGACTGGCGTTTCATCGGGGAAGGCGGAAGACTTTGTCACGCCTGCCTTTTAAGGCGCTTCGCGGCTCCTGCAAAGCCAATGGGCGCGATCAGCTTGCGGCGCTTGTGGCGGTCGCAGCCTTGGCGGGACCGGCAACCTTGTTGACCATGTCCACCAGGCTGCCGACCACGACTTTGCGGTCATTCTCGCGGGGAAAACCCAAGGCGGCGAGTGTTTGGAAGGCGCCGATATGTGTAGCGATAACCTCTACGTCTGCTTGGCCGCCAGCGGCGGCCCAGCGCATATAGCGGCACAGCGACCGGGTGGCGGCGGCCAAAGTGTTATCTTGAATGTCGTCGGCCAGTTGTTCGGCGTCGCGCGCGGCGAGGAAGATTGCGTCCACCTTGGCGCGATCGATGCCGGCGCCGGTCGTGAGCAGCATGTTGAGCTGGGCGACGCAGCGGCGCACCAATTCGCGATTGGCTTCGGCCTCCCACGGTTTTGTGACGGCGTCCGTATCGGCGTCGCGGCGTAAGGGCCCGCCATAATGCTCTAGCATGCGGCGGCGGCGGCAGGGGCCTGTATAATGCGCGGACTGAATGAAGCGGCGCGGGCGCAGCACAATGGATTCGATGCGCGCCAGAAGGTTGGCCGCCGAGAAGGGCTGCGCCAGAATTTCGTCCACGCCCGCGAGACGCAATGTGTCGATCAGGTCCGGCGTCGCTTGGCGGATGGTGGCGATGATCGCTGTGGTGCGGCTGATGGCGCCGCAACCGGCGCGGATCATTTTTGCGAAGGTCGCAGCGGGCGCATCGGGTAGCTCCGCCGAGGTGATGACGATCCTGGGCCGGATTTTCTGCGTGTGCTCGATCAATTCTTGCGCATTTGCCGCCGTGCTGACTTTGGTGAAGCCTTCCAGGCGCAGTTCGTTCTGCAGCAAGCGGCGCGTATGGGGGTTGGCGTCCGCGATCAGAATCGGAACCGGCAAGGCAGACTTAATCGACATCGCGTCGCGAAAACCTCTCTGTTTCTGCGTTTGGCCAGACCGGCGTCGCCACCTTCAAGGTATTGACGCCCAGTGGGAGGTCTAACCCATGTCGGCGAATGAAAGGTTTACGCCGATTAGATTTGTTCGGCCCCGCCGCGAACAGCCCCAAGCCTGCTATGCGGTTTCAGGGCGCACTGGAAAGTGCAGCGTAATCCGGGTGCCCTCGCCAAGCCGGGACTCTATTTCGATGCGGCCGTTCGATTGCACCATCAGAGACTGCACCTGCGCTAGTCCCAGTCCTGTGCCTTTACCGGCGCCTTTGGTGGTGAAATAGGGGTCGAGCGCCTTGGCGGCGATGTCCGCCGGCATGCCTGTGCCGGCGTCTTGCACAATCAGCTCAACATGATCCTTTCCTGGGGCTCTGCGCGCTTCGATCGTCAACGCGCCGCCCTTGGGCATCGCGTCGCGCGCATTGTTCACCAAGTTCAAAAGCGCGGTTTCGAATTGGGATCGATTGGACTTCACCTGCGGCAGATCCGGGGCCGTCTTTATTTCTAAATTGACTTGGTCGCCGAGCGCACGCGCCAACAGGGGCAGCGTATCGCGCACCACTGCGGCGATATCGACAGGTTCGATGTCGAGCGGCTTGGCGCGCGCGATGTCGAGCAATTGCGAGGCGAGGATCGCGCCGCGCTCCGTCGCGCTCACGGCGTGCTCCATATAAGCGGACTGGCTGGGATCTAGTGCGCCCTTTTTGATCCGCAGCAGCGAGCCAGAAATGATCGTCAGCAGATTATTGAAATCGTCCACCACGACATTGGCGAAATGGCCGATGGCCGCCAGCTTTTGCGACTGCACCTCTTGCGCCGCTTCGCGCTGCGCCCTCTGATGCTCGCGCGCTGCGTAATAGGCGCCGACCACCGCCGTCGCCAGCGCCAGAACGATGGCGATCAGGTATAAGCCCGCGGACCCCGCGCCGAGAATGTTGAGCATGCCGCGGGGCATCGCGATGTGGGTTGAAAATCCGGTAAGCGGCGAGACTTCATATACGGAAACGTTTTTGAGGCCTTCCCAGGTAATGCCTTCATATGTCCCGCCGCCGCCCTTTTGGATCGCGGCGCGGACATAAGGCGTGGACGAAGCGCCGCGCTTGGAATCGAAGCCCTTCGTGCGGGCGATGAAGCTTCCGTTGCGGTCCACCACGGCGCCGGTATCATTTGCGGGCGTGGCTTTGATGAGGCTGCGTTGCAGCTCGAGCGGGCTGAGTTCTGCGCTGAGGACGAAGCTGGGCGGGCCCAATTTCGGGATCGCTTCGTGCACCATGATGCAAGGACAATTGGGGCGTTCGTCGCCCGCCAGATTGCTGATCTTCCGGCCGGTCTTCAAGAAGTCGTCGACGGCGGGACGAATGGGCTTTCCGTCGATGTCGCGCATGTCCCAAATTTCTTGCTTTGTCTTTGCGTCAGTCAGGATGACGTTTCGCCAATTTTCATGGCCCGCCATCACATCGGCTGTGCGTGGGCGCGCTAATTCCCAATCGCGGCGCAGGAACACTGGCGCATCCGCCAATACGCGCAGCGCGCTCAGCGTCACTAAGACGTCGCGGTCCATTTCGGCATTTACGCTGCGCACAGAGCTGAGCACTTCAGCCCGTGAGGCGTCGTGGCGGTCCCGCAGATTCACTGCGCCAGAAGCCGCCAGCAGCACGACCACCGGCGCGACCGCAGCGGACGCGATTCTAATCGTGGTGCGCGGCATAGACGCAGACTCCTTGGGCGCGAAGCGTCGATCCAGGGCTTGTTCGATCGGCGTGGTTCAATCTGCTCGGATCACAAGCGCACGCCAACGTTCCTTGGTTTGCGCTGCGAAACTGAAATCCGGCTTTGGTCCAAGAGGGTCTCTCAGTAGATTGCAGATGGTATTCGTTTGCAACACTTGTTTCGGCGATCGCCGCGCGGCGTCGCAGAATGGGTCGATGTCCCGTAACAATCGAAACATGGTCAAAATGCTGTTGGTGGGCGCCCTTGCGTGGCCAGAAGCTCAGGCGGCGCGCAGCGCCTTTGCGGCCTTACGTGCGGCGGCGGTGACGTTGGCGCCAGAGAGCATGCGCGCCAGTTCTTCGTCGCGATCATCTGTGCTCAAGGCGCAGACGCGCGTGCGCATTTGCCCGCTCGCCAATCGTTTTTCGATCCGCCATTGGTGGTCGGCGCGTGCGGCGACTTGTGGCGAATGCGTGATGGCCAATACCTGCGCGGCTTTGGAGAGGCGGCCGAGCCGCACGCCAATCGCATCCGCCGTGGCGCCGCCGACGCCTTGGTCGATTTCATCGAAGACGAGAAGGCTGGGTCCACTGGATCCATTTCCGATCTGAGGCGCCTTACGCAGATCGAGATAAATTGGGTCCACATTTTTGTGCGAGCTCTTCTTATCCGGTTTGCCTGATTCAGTCCGATCTGGAAGGGGTCTGGATTGAGCGAGCGCTGCTTTGAGTGCGAGTGCGATGCGCGCCAGTTCGCCGCCGGAGGCAGCATGCTGCAACGGCGCCAAGGGCGCGCCGGGATTGGCCGCGAGCAAAAAAGCGACGCGCTCCGCGCCGTCAGGGGTGGGCGCGTGAAGCGGTTCAAAGCTTGTCTCAAACCGTGCTTTATCGAGCTTGAGCGGCGAGAGCTCTTTGGCTACGGCTTTGTCGAGCGCGGCGCCGGCGGCGCGGCGCTTGGCGCTGAGTTTTTTGGCTGCGTCTTCGTATTCCTTTGTGCAGCGCGCCTCTTCCGCTTGCGCGGCCGCAAGATCAGCGGTGGAGGCGGTGCACGTCTGCAGACGGCGCTCGATATTGGCGCGAATTTCCAGGAGCGCGTCCGGGCGGCAATGATGTTTGCGGGCGAGGGCGCGCAGATCGTGCAAACGATCGTCCAGGCCTTCGAGCCGGCCCGGCTGGACGCACAATAGATCGAGCGCGTCTTCGATGCGCGCGCGCGCGTCGGCGGCGACGTCCAATGCCCGGCTTAAAGACTCTGCGCATTCGCTCATCAAGCGCGACAGCGGGGAGTCCGGCGTGACGGCATGGGCGGCGTGCGCACGTTGCACCCGCTCCAGCCGGCGCAGCGCGCTGCTGAGCGCATTTTCCGCGCCGGTATTTTTGGTGAGCGAGTCCTCGATTGCTTGCAGGTCTTCGGTGAGCTTGGAGGCGCCGGACAAAAGGGCGCGTTCGCTCATCAATCGATCTTCCTCGCCCATTTTTGGATCGAAGGCGGCAAGCTCGGCTACGGCGTGCGTAAGATAATCCAGATCGTGCGCGGCCTCTTCTTGCGCTGTGCGCAATTGGGCGGAGCGGGTCTGCGCCGCCCGCAAGGCTTCATAGCTCTGCGCGCAATGCCCGACGGCTGTTTGCAATCCGCCATATTCGTCCAGCAAACGCCGGTGCCCGGCAGGCGACAGCAATCCATGCGTGGCGCGCTGTCCGTGTACTTCCGCCAGGGTCCCGCCAATGGCGCTGAGTAGCGCCGCGCTGACGGGCTGATCGTTGACGAAGGCCTTGGATTTGCCGTCTGCGCTCAACAGACGGCGCAGATTGAGATCTTCGTCAGGGCAGGGGTCGAGGCCTGCTTGTTCGAGCAAGGCACGCGCCGGGTGAGCGGCGGGAATGGAGAAAGCGGCTTGCGCCATCGCCTGGCTTGCGCCGGCGCGCACCAGACCGCGATCGCCGCGGCCCCCCAACGCCAAACCGAGTCCGTCGAGAATGATGCTCTTTCCGGCCCCAGTTTCGCCAGTCAAAGCGGTGAATCCGGCGCATAAAGATAGATCAAGCCGATCAATCAGCACCAAATCGCGAAGGGACAGAGCGCAGAGCATGACCGTTTTCTTACCACTTCTGTGGACAAACCTCAAGAACATTTTGAGAACAAATGGTCCGGTTTGGTCTTTGGTCGCGCCGTTAGCCGAGGCCATGGCTGCGTCCGAACTCTTCCCAACCCAGCAAAGTGTCTGGGCTGTGCAAGAGGTCTTTGATCTCGACATTTTTGACGCCGCGCTCAAGCAATACACGGGCAAGCTCAAAGGCGCCTTGCGGGGCATCCGCTTTTGGCCCGTCAAACTTTTTTCGTTTTGGTCGTGTTGCGTGATTTGAAACCGCATCGCATTGCTCTCCATCGGCAGTTTGACTGCCGCTGGGAACGGGCGAGACGTAGACTTTGTTCCGGCCGGCGGTGTGCGGCCGCTTAGAACGGCGTGAGGCGGTCCAAGGCGCGGCTCATCCAGGATTTCTTGGCGGTCTTTGGTTCCGCTGGGGCCAGCCCTTTGGAATTCAGAAGCTTGTACGCGTCCTGATACCAAACCGATCCAGGGAAATTGAAGCCCAGGACTGCGCCTGAAATCTGCGCTTGATCCAGAAGGCCGATCGATAAGTAGGATTCGGTCAGGCGAAAGAGCGCTTCGGCGGTGTGACTGGTGGTCTGGTAATTCTCGATGACGGTGCGGAAGCGGTTGATGGCGGCCAAATGCTCGCCGCGTTTCAGATAGAAACGGCCGATCTCCATTTCCTTACCAGCCAACTGGTCTTTGGTCATGTCGATCTTGATGCGCGCGTCGCGGGCGTAAACGCTCTCAGGGTAGCGGTTGACCACTTCCTGCAGAGAATTCATGGCGTTGACCGTCGATGATTGATCCCGGCCGACGTCAAGAATCTGCTCGAAGTAACAAATAGAGATCAAGTAATAAGCGTATGGTGCGCTGCGGTTACCAGGATGAAGTGCAATGAAACGTTGCGCAGCCTGAATGGCGTCCTCGTATTTATTGCCCTGATACTGGGCGTAGGCGCCCATAAGGATCGCCCGGCGCGCCCATTCGGTGTATGGGTGTTGACGCTCGACTTCGCCGAACGCAATGGCGGCTTCGCTCCAATATCGCTTGTCGAGCTTTTCAGCGGCGTCGGCATACAGAATTTCGACCGGCCGCTCATTGTATTGCAGCTCGGTCTTTTCCTTTTTGTCGCCGGCGCATCCACTTAAGACGATTGCGGACAGGAGGGCGCACGCAAATCCGATTGCGGCCCGGCCGCGCTGTGTTTGGCTCATGCCAAAAAGCTCCTCATGTCACTAATGGTCCGATCCGCAGCCCCCAAAAATCTGAGCGGAACGGAATGCGCAGCGCTTTCTAGCGGGCGAAGAGCGCTTCGGGAAGCGTCGCATGCCGCGAAAGTGTAAGCTGCGATGAATGGGACTCGCGGGACAATCGATCAGGGTCCAAAATTAGGCGTTCGAATCGGCAGAGCGCATGGCCCAATCAATCGATTTGAGGTTGATCGGGGGGCTCTGGCGCCCCTCTCAGGTACGGAAAAAGCGCAGTGCGGCAATATCTCTCCCTTTTGAGCGACATTCTCGAAAACGGCGTCGAGCGGGGCGACCGCACGGGCACCGGCACGCTTGGCGTGTTTGGCCGTCAGATGCGGTTCGATCTGGCGGACGGCTTTCCGCTTATGACCACCAAGAAGCTACACCTGAAATCCATTGTGCATGAGCTGTTATGGTTTTTGGCCGGCGACACCAACATCCGGTACCTGCAGGAAAACGGCGTCTCCATCTGGAATGAATGGGCGGATGAGCAGGGTGAACTCGGCCCGGTCTACGGCAAGCAATGGCGCACCTGGGAGGCTCCGGACGGCCGGGTGATCGATCAGATCTCGAATGTGGTTGATCAAATCAAACGCAACCCGCATTCGCGGCGGTTGATTGTGTCGGCCTGGAACCCGGCGGACGTGGAGCAGATGGCGCTGCCGCCCTGCCATTGTCTGTTTCAATTCTATGTCGCGAATGGGCGGCTATCGTGCCAGCTTTATCAGCGTTCAGCGGATGTGTTTTTGGGCGTCCCCTTTAATATTGCGTCTTATGCCTTGTTGGTGGCGATGGTGGCGCAAGTGACAAATTTGAAGCCGGGTGAATTTGTGCACACGCTTGGCGATGCGCATCTTTATCTGAACCATATCGAGCAAGCGCGGATGCAATTGGAGCGGCAGCCCAAGCCGTTGCCGCAGCTTAAACTTAACCCGGACGTCCAGGATATATTCGGCTTCAAGTTCGAGGATGTGGCGTTTGAAGGCTATGAAGCCTGGCCAGGGATCAAGGCGCCGATTGCGGTTTGATCTCTGCGGCTCCAAACTCATCCCGGCGCCCGCGTGGCCGGTATGACGGCGTTGAAGTGATTTAGCTCAGCGCCCGCTGCGGTGATTGTGCTGCGAAATTTTCCAGCACCGAATCTTTCAGAGGCTTGGGCTGACCGAACAAATGCCCTTGGCCAAAGCCGATATCCAGATCCAGGATTTCAATCACGGTGCGCTCGTCCTCGATGCGGTCGGCGATCAGGTCGATGCCATAGCGCGCAAAGAGAGCGCTGACGTCGCGCGGGGCGATGTCGCGGATGATGCCGGAAGCTGGGCGCACGCTGGCGCTCAATTCGCTCACCAGCAATGCGCCGGACGCCTTGAAGAACCGCACGCCTGCTTTTTGCAGCGCGGGCAGATCGACGTTCAAGCGCACGGCCCGGTCGATGGAGAAGCGGAAGCCAAGGTCCTGCAATTTCGCCATGTTGCGCGCCTGCACGCCGTCGCGCTGGTCGAACGCTTCTTGCGTAATTTCGAATATCAGCGAGCCGGAGAGATCTTTGTTCTCGCGCATGAAGTCCAGGAATTGTGGGAAGAAGCCTTCATCGCCCAGCGTGGATGCGGCGATGTTGCAGAACACGCCAATGCGTTTGTCGGTCTTGGCTAGCTTGCGCACAATCTGCACGCAACGGAAGAGCAGCAAATTGTCGATCGTGGCGACAAGGCCGGCGGCTTCGGCGGCCTTCATGAATTCCGCCGGCATGATGATGCGGCCGGCCGCGTCGCGAATGCGCGAAAAGCCTTCGTAAAAGGCCGTTCGCCGCTGCGGTAGCGTCACGATGGGCTGCACGTGCAAATCGACGAGATTGCGTTCCAAGGCATGGCGCACGACACCCATGAGATTGTCGGCTTCGCGGCCTTGCGGCGCGGCCATGGCGGCCATTGGGGCGGAGCGCGGCGCCGCGGCGCCTTGATTGCGGGTCAGGCGCTCCAGCATGTCTTCGATCACGCGGACTTCGGCGACCAACGCCTCATTGCGCTTGGTCACTTGCCGGTCGATGGAGGCTTCAAGGAACTCTAATTTGGAGCGCACATATTGTGTCTCTTCACGGGCGCGCTGTACGTCGGCCTTTAGGCGGTCGATCGTCTCGGTGAGCGCCGATGCGCTTCGCCCGCGCATGACCCAGAAATGTACAAGGCCGCAGCCCAGGCAGATCACCAGCGCAAAGGCCGCCGCACCCGTGGGGTCGGCGTCGGCGAAACGCACGACCGAGGCTGCCGCCAGGAAGCTGGCGGCGGCGTAAATCGCGGTGATCAGAGCTTGAACGAGCAAGCGAGCAACTTTCCGGGATCTGTTTTGGTCTAGTTTGGGCTGATTCGGGCGCGTTTCGCGCTTTCCCTGTCGCGGCCCGTTTGACGGGCCTAGCCGCGCGGCGGGGGGTGTCCCTAGTTCAACGACCTTGATCGCGAATTTTAGGTTAACTCCGCGGTAGGAGACTCAATTTTATAAGGCGCAGCATGTGCGTTACCCGTCTTAGAGGCTGAACAATGGTATTGATCGCGCGACCCGCCGCGAGCGCTGATTTGGCGCATGAAACCATTGATCTTATGACGCAATATTGCGTTCCCACCACTGCGCCAAACTATGAAGTGTGGCTGACCCACCGGCTCGGCGCCAATCCGGCGCTGTCCCAGGAGATCGAAGGCCATATCGTTCGCGGCGAAGAATTTTCCGAAACGGTAAACGACGAGCTGTTTGAAAAATACTTTTCCCACACGCGTTTGTCCCAGCAAATGATGGAGACTGGCGAGTGCATCGCGCGCGAATTGACCCAGGTGCTCGATGCGCTGAAAAGCGGCGGCGACCTCAGCGCCAGCTACGCCGAAAAGTTGCAGGACGCGGCTGGGTCCTTTGAGAGTTCGCTCGACGCCGGACGTCTGCGTGAAGTCGTGATGGGTCTTTCCGCCGCGACGCGCGATATGGTCCAGCGTAGCAATGACCTCAATCATCAAATGCAGCGCTCGGCGCTTCAAGTCGCGTCGTTAGAAACCAATCTGCAATCCGCAGAAGCCGAAGCGCGTCAAGACGCGCTGACTGGCCTCGCCAATCGCCGGACGTTCGATGTGGTGTTGCGGCGGCAGACCGCGTTGGCGCAGCAGGCGCATGGCGCTCTGACCTTGATCATGTGCGACATCGACCATTTCAAGAGCTTCAACGATCGCTGGGGTCATCCGGTCGGTGATCAGGTACTGCGCTTTATTGCGCAAACATTGAAGGAGCGCGTACCGGGCGCCGCCTTGGCCGCGCGCTATGGCGGCGAGGAATTCGGCATTGTTTTGCCGAACGTCACGGTACCGGACGCGCACGCAATCGCGGAAGGCGTACGTATTGCTGTGCGGTCCAAGAAATTGGTGCGCCGTTCCACGCAGGAGCAGATCGGCATCGTCACCATTTCCATGGGCATCGCCGCTTATGTGCACGGCGAAAAACCGTCATCTTTGCTGGCGCGCGCCGATAGCTGCCTCTACGCAGCCAAGCATGCGGGCCGGGATCAGGTTATCCTGGATTCTGAGATGAACGCCGTCGCGGCGTGATCGCCTTGAGCCCTTTGGGGGGCGGCGCCGATGTGAGGTCTATTTCTTGATGACCTCAAAACTGACCGTGAAGGTGGCGGCCGGCTTTTCCTTTTTGTCTTCCCAGGACCGGCGCTGCTCTAATCTTAACTTGCCTGAGCCGACCTTCATCGCGTCGAAGGCGATCACTTCCCAATGATTGCCGCCGGCGAACCCCGGATAAAGCTGATCTGAGATGGTGGGGCCTGACAGGCGGCCGGCCTCTTTCAAAATGGCTGGCGGCTTAGGCGCGCCCCATTCATAGCCCGCTGTTGGCGTGCCCTTCAGGCTGACGGCGATGCGGTCGCCAAGCCGCACCTGGAAGGTTTGGCCGTCGTCATTGTCTGTAATTGTGAGCTTCGTACCTTGGGGGCGCGGCGGGAGGAGGGCTTGTCCACGGGGCGGCAAGGCGGCTTCTGGTTGTTTGTTTCCCACGGCGCTCAGCGTCTCGCACCCCGCCAAAAAGCTCAAGGCGGCTGCGGCCAAAACCGCGCGCGGCATCCAAACGCTTTGCATATTCGCCTCCTGCCGGCTGGTCGCCGGGTTCACCCCTTCATCATACGTGATTGAATTGCGGCGTCGATGGGCGTCGCGCGTTGCGCGCGCTTTTGGTTGCAGCACCATATTTGAGGTTAATGTCGTGGCGGCGCCAGCGCTTTAGCGCGCGACCCGCTCCATCCATAGACGGCGCATGAAGCCGAGGAAGGGGTCTTTTCCGGTTTCTTCGCGCAGGTCTATTGAGCGGATAAATTTTACGCCATGGCTGGGCGGCGTCGACCAGGCGATTTCGGCGTAATGCGCGACGCCTTTTTTGTAGTCGATCAGATAAATCTGTTTCGGCAGAGGAATGCTGCTCTCGAGTTTAATGCGCGCGCCTTTGTCCGTGAGGTCGCGGATGACGCAATCGTAGGACAGGTCGCCATTCCCATAGACAATCTTCGCGCCCAGCAACACGCGCCCGCGTTGTTGGACTCTTCTGGGTTCTTTATCTGGGGCTGGCGTCGACAGTTTGGAATTCCAATTAGAAAGGGACGAACCTACGCTCAGAAAGGGTCGCGATTACAGAGCAATATGCACACTTTCGTTAAGATGCAGTCAGTTTTGGGTCACTATGACATATGATTTTGTTTTAACTGGATTTAGTGTTGGCGTCCGCACTGGGTGGCCGGATTAAAATACAAATTGAGCGTTTAATTCTGGATGGTTTCTAAATCCCTATCAGAAACACTCAACCCGCCGCAGGGCCTGAAAGTCTCTTCAGCGCCGCAGCGTCCGGCGCCGAATCCCAAAAAACAAGGCGCAATTCGTCATCTTCGCGTCTGAAGGCGCAAATACGCCCGGTTTTTACGCGAAAGCCTCCGTCTTTGCCCGAGTCGCTGAAGGCTTTTGGATCAAGCTCCATTGCGTAGCGCAGCACGCCATTGGATGTGACGCATAGCGCAGGTTCGGCGTTCGCGAGGCTGGCGGCGAGTGAAGCCAAATCCGTCCGAATGGCGTCTTCGGCTGGAGCCCATTTTGAGGCGGGGTGTGGGTGTCCATGTTTGCGCCAGTCGTCCAGAGCCTGTTGGCCAAACTTTTCGGCGATTTCGTCGTCGCTCAGGCCAGACCAAGCCCCGAAATCCAATTCTCGCAGACGCTCGTCGATTTGGACAATTCCGGTAAAGCCGGTGCGCTCGGCCACGATCTCGGCAAACCGCCGGGTGCGAATGAGCGGGCCGGAGACGATGGTTTTGAGTTCAATGCCCGCGCCCTTGATGGCGTCGCCCACGGCCTGAGCCTGTTCCTCGCCTTTTTGCGTGAGCGCGAGGTCTTCGTGGGCGCCGACTATGCGCGGCGTTTCATGCGCCTCGAACGTGTTGCCGTGTCGCGCGAAAATGAGGGTCATCAGAGCGGCGCCAGTTCGCCTTCGGAATCGATGAGCAATTCAACCACCGGCACATCGTTGGGGCTGTCGATGGAGGCATGCGAGCGGCCGCGATAATCGGTTTCCACCACTTTGATCGGAATACCATTTTCCAGCGCGCGCAATTGCTCCAAGCCTTCAACTTCTTCCAGCGGCGAGGGCGGTAGCGAGACCAGCTGCGCCAAGGTTTCGAAGCGATACGCATAAAGCCCGACATGCTGCATCACGGGCAGCGGCGTTTTCGCGTTGCGGAGGAATGGAATGAGCTGCTTGGAAAAGTACATCGCGTAGCCGTCGAGCCGCGAAACAACCGTCGTGCCGCCGACGTCGCCGGCGGCTTTTGCTGTCTTGAAGCGCTCATACGTCGCTGCATCCATTCGCGTCGCGGGCGTCGCCATTGCGAGGCTTGGGTTTTCCCGCATCGTCTTGGCGACGGCGCCGACGATCCAGGGTGGGGTGAGGATGGCGTCGCCTTGAAGGTTGATCACCACATCGGGCGTTTCGCCCATTTCCTGCGCCGCGGCGTATGCGCGCTCCGTGCCGTTGCGGCAATGTTCGGGCGTCATGATCGCTTCGCCGCCAAAGGCCCGCACGTGCTCTGCAATCCGTTCATCATCCGTTGCCACGACGACGCGGTCGACCCCTTCGGCGGCGCGGCCAATGGCGGCGACGCGGCGGATCATACTGGCCCCGCGCACCTCGACGAGCGGTTTGCCGGGGAAACGTGTGGACCCGTAGCGGGCTGGAATGACGACGACGATGCGCATGCGAGCTTCCTAAAGCGCTTACCTTGTGGGCGCAATCTGCTGTGCTTTCTGCTTGTTAAGGCGCCTCAATGTCTTGGCGTCTGTGAAAGCGGTCTGGCAATATCATGCAACTGATTCGTTCGCGTCCGGCGCTGTCCGTTTGCGCCCGTTGGTCCCAAACTAGCGAAAGCTCTCAAAACCATGCGCGCCTTCATCTTGATGTTGATTGCTTGTCTGGCCTTCACCTGGTCGGCGCCGATGGCGGACGCCGCGAAGAAAAAGTCTCAGTACTCGAAGTCAAAAGTGTTGAAGAAAAAAAAGAAGGTGAAAAAGCCCGCCGCAAAACCGGTGGCCGCCGCCAAACCTTCGCCGTCCCCCGTCTTGACCCCGCCGATGCGGGCGGGCCGTCAGGAAGGCCAATTGGTGCTGGACGGTCCGCCTTTGATTCCGGCCGCCTTGAAAGCGCGCTTGGGTCAGTATTCCTCGATCCGCAGCGCGGCCTTTTTGGATTTCGTGCCCACGGGCGGAATGCTGATCTCCACGCGTTTCTCGGACGCCGCGCAGATCCACCGCGTCGACGCGCCTTTGGCGGACCGCAAGCAATTGACGTTTTCCAGCGATCCGTCGACCGGCGCGCGGTCTCGGCCCAATGCCGTTGGACAATTCGTCTATTCCAAAGACCAAGGCGGCGACGAATTTTTCCAACTCTATTTGTTTGACCCCGCCACCAACATGTCGACGCTGCTGACCGAACCGCAAACCCGCAACGAAGCGCCGGTGTTTTCGCGCGACGGCAATCGCGTGATCTGGTCGCGCGCCACAGCCAGCGACCCGAATTTCGATCTCATGTGGATGGGCCTCACCAAACCGGATTCGCGGCGCGTCATCCTAGAAGGGCAGGGCGCCGTCGAGCCGCTGGATTTTTCGCCCGACGGCTCGACGCTGCTTTATGGCCGCTATGAATCCGTGGCGAAATCGCGGCGTTTCTTGCTGGATCTTGCGTCGGGGACTTCCACCGAACTGACGCCTGACCTCAGCGTGGCCTATGATGACGGGCAATTCACGCCGGACGGCAAGTCGGTGATGCTGATTTCCGATGAAGGCGGCACGTTTGCGCGCGTCATCCGCTTGGATCTGTCGAGCGGCCGCCGCTTCGTCATGACGCCCGTCAATTTGTCCTGGGACGTTGAGTCTTTCGATTTGTCGCCGGATGGGCGCACGCTCGCTTATGCGATCAATGCCGGCGGGGAATCCCAGCTCAGTCTGATGGATATTCGCAATGGTAAGATGCTGCGTACGGCGCCGCTGCCGCCAGGCCTTGTGCTCAATCTGCGCTTTGACGTCCTTGGCGCGCGCCTTGGCTTTTCGCTCAACGCCGGCGCCACGCCATCTGACGCCTACGTGCTGGATGTGAAGCACGGCGTGCTGTCCCGCTGGACCCAAAGTGAAACCGCTGGGCTCGACCCGAACGCCTTCGTTCTACCGAAACTTGTTTCTTTCCCGACTTTCGATATGGCGGGAGCGCAGCCTCGGCAAATTCCGGCGTTTGTCTATCGTCCGCGCACGCTTGAAAAAGCGCCGGTGATCTTGTTTGTGCATGGCGGGCCCGAAGCGCAATTCCGGCCCAGTTTCTCGGCCACGATCCAATATTGGGTGAACGATATGGGGTTCGCCGTCGTGGCCCCGAATGTGCGCGGCTCGACCGGCTATGGCCGGGACTATGTCTCTTTGGACAATGGTCTGAAGCGTGAGGATTCCGTCAAAGATATGGGCGCGGCTTTGGATTGGATCGCGCAGCAACCAGATTTGGATTCTTCCCGCGTGGTCGTTTATGGCGGCTCTTACGGCGGTTACATGGCCTATGCTGCGCTGACGCACTACAATGATCGTCTGGCGGGCGGCGTTTCTGTGGTCGGCATTTCGAACTGGGTGTCGTTCCTGGAAAACACGAAGGGCTATCGCCGCGATCTACGCCGCATTGAATATGGCGATGAGCGTGATCCTGCGACGCGCGCCTTCTTGCAAACCATCTCGCCGCTGAACAAAGCCAGCCAGATCACTAAGCCGATGCTGGTGGTGCAAGGCGCCAACGATCCGCGCGTGCCGATGAGCGAGGCTGAGCAGATGGTGGCGCAAGTGCGCGCCAATGGCGGCGACGCTTGGTATTTGCTGGCGCTGGACGAAGGGCACGGCTTCCAGAAAAAGCAAAACCAGGATTCGCAACGCGCGGTGGAGGCGATGTTCTTGAAGCGGGTGGCGTTGGGGCAAACGCGCTCTGCGCCAGCGCTGCCGGGTGCAAATATGGCGCCTTTGCCGAACCCGCCTTTGCTGAACCCGTCTTTGCTGAACCCGTCTGGGGCGATGGCGCCGATACCCAATCCGCCTCAGACTGTGCTGGCGCCTGTTGCTCAGTAGGCAACATCTTTCGTCGGGATAAGCTCTGGTGTGGATTTTTAGTTTGAAGGGATAGTCACCCTTTCAAAAAGAAGCTGTCGAGCCAATCGCGCAGTTCTTTCAGGCCAGCTGCGTGGATTTGATAAATGCGCGCCGCGCCGCGCGGCGCGTCGCGCACCAAATCCGCCTCCTTCAACACTTTTAAGTGCTGCGATACGGCCGGCCGGCTCACCGGCAGTGCATCAGCGATCTCCCGTACGGAAGCAGGACCGCGGCGTAGCCGTTCGAGAACGGCGCGGCGCGTGGGATCGGCCAAAACTGTGAAGGCTTCAGCGTAAGTCATAACTTACCGTAAGTTTTGGCTTACCTATAATCAAGCAAGAAACCGCATTCGGCGGCCGGGTCGGCGTCATGGCCGGAAGGGGAGCGGCGCGGGATACTGCGCCCGACTGATTTCATGCTATCCAGCGATCATGAACCCGCGGACATCCCTGATCGCCATCAATCGTCGGCACTCCATCCTCGGTTTGGGCGCCGCAGGCGCCCTCACGCTGACGCCGGACGCTGGATTTGCGGCCGTGCGTCCCGCTGCTGAGGAGGCGCTCAAGGCCGAGCGCGCCGCGGCGAGCGCAGAGGGTAAAACGCTGGGCCTGTTCGTGCTGGCGAGCTGGTGCCCTTATTGCAAACTTTTCAATATGCTTTTGGCGGATCCGGTCGCCAAGGCGATCTTCGATCAGCATTTCCGTTTCTTCCTGCTCTATGTGCGGGAGCGCAAACCGGAATGGCAGAAGCGGCAATTGCCGGGCGCGATGGCGCTGTTCAAGCGTTATTCGGGCGGCGGGGAGAGCGTGCCGTTCTTTGCGTTTTTGGATCAAGACGGCAAAGCGCTTTCCACCAGCAAGGATCCAAGCGGCCAGAACATCGGCTATCCCACGTCTCGGTCCGAATTGGCGTTGTTTGATTCCATGTTCGCCAAGGCTGCGCCGTTGATGTCCAAGGCGGATATCGCAGCGCTGAACGCCGCCATTGTGCGTCTCTATTCTCCGAAGGCTTGATCCTTGTCCGCCTTCGTCGTCGCCGCGCTTTATAAGTTTGTCGATCTGCCGGATTATGCGCAGATGCGTGCGCCGCTGCGCGCCATGATGGATTTGCATGCCGTGAAGGGCACGATCCTCTTGGCGCGCGAAGGCGTGAACGGCACGATCGCGGGTTCGCACGAGGGGATCGATGCGGTGCTGTCGCATCTTCGCGCCGATCCACGGCTGGCGGAGATCGACCACAAGGAAAGCGTTTGCGAAAAGCAGCCTTTTTTGCGCGCCAAGGTGCGGCTGAAAAAAGAGATCGTGACTCTCGGTGTGCCGGGGATCGATCCGAATGTGCGGGTCGGGCAATATGTTGACCCAAAAGACTGGAATGCGTTGATCGCCGATCCGGAAGTGATTTTGATCGATACGCGCAATGATTACGAAGTGGCGATCGGTACGTTCGAAGGCGCGCTCGACCCCAAGACCGCCAGCTTCGGCCAGTTTCCGGATTATGTGCGCACCCATCTCGATCCGAAGAAGCACAAGAAGGTCGCGATGTTCTGCACCGGCGGCATCCGCTGTGAGAAGGCGTCGAGCTTCATGCTGCAGGAGGGCTTCGAAGAGGTCTATCACCTCAAAGGCGGCATTTTAAAATATCTGGAGACGCAAGCGCAGGCAAAAAGCGCCTGGCGCGGCGAGTGCTTTGTGTTCGATCACCGCATCGCCGTGGGCCACGGCCTTGCGCCATCGAATCTCGAGGAGTGTTATGGCTGCCGTACGCCGCTGGAGCCGGGCGACAAGGATTCCCCGATGTATGAAGCGGGCGTGACCTGCTCGCGGTGTTTTGAGACGAAGTCAGAGGCTTACAAGAAATCCGCGCGCGAGCGTAACCGACAGCTCAAACTGGCGCGGGAGCGGGGCGAGCGCTAGGGGGCTTGATCGCTTCCATTTGATCCATTCGCCGTTCCGCGTCGTAAAGGGGTCAAGCAAATGTCGGAGTACGCCATGCGCATCGCCTTAGCGGCCACCTTAGGGGCGTCAGTCCTCGTTCTGTCCGGCTGCGCCACCGCGCCCCGTCTCCCCAAGGAAACTGGGCCAAAGACGTTCGTGCTGGAGGAAGCGCTGGCCGGGCCATCCATTGCGCGTGGCGAGATCCGCACCATCACGGGCGTCAATCGCCCCTTCACCGCCAAGCTGAACGGAACCTGGGACGGCGAGAATTTCGTTCTTCAGGAGGATTTCCTGTTTGACGACGGCGAGAAGGATAAAAAGACTTGGCGCCTGAAGCGCGTCGGCGAAGGGCTCTATGAAGGCGCGCGCGAGGATGTCGTTGGCGTCGCCAAGGGCTTTCAGGACGGCGCGGCGTTTCGTCTGGAATACGACATTCGTTTGCCGAAAAAAGACGGCACGCCCGGCCGCAAAGTGCGTTTTCGCGACGTGATGGTGCTGACCTCGGACGATGTCGTCATCAACAACGCCACCATCGGCTATTTCGGCTTTCGCGTCGGCGGCGTGAATCTGAAGATCACGCCGGAGAAGGCGCCGTCTTGAGGTCTGGCGTTTAGGCGACCGGCCCTTTTCGATCACGTCGTCGATCGTGCGCAGGCCTGGCCGGGGTGAACACAAAAATACGGCCAAGTTTCCTGGAAGGTGTTTGTTGTCGAGCATCTTCTCGTGTGCTTCGGGGATCTGCGCCCAGGGCAGCACTTCGGACATAGCCGGATTGACGCGTCGTTCGCAGACCAGTTTATCGGCCTGGCTCGCCAGCATCGGTTTGACGAAGTGCGAGCCCTTTAAGCGCTTCTGCCTCATCCAAAGGAAGCGCGCATCCATGGTGAGGTTGGAGCCGGTGGCGCCGGCGCAGATCCCCACCATGCCGCCGCGCTTCACCACAAAGACCGACACAGGGAAGGTTTGTTCGCCGGGATGTTCGACACGATGTCGACAGCCTTGCCGCCAGTGATTTCCCAAATGGCTTTGCCGAACTTGCGGCTCTCTTTCATGTAATCGTTGAATGCTGGGCTGCCCACTTTCGGCAATTGGCTCCAGCAATTGAAGTCCTTGCGTCTCAGCACCGCTTTGGCGCCCATCGACAGCACGTATTTCCCTTCGAGGCGTCGGACACCACGCCGATCGCGTTCGCGCCAGACACCGCACAGAGCTGCGTCGCGAACACGCCCAGGCCGCCCGACGCGCCCCAGACCAGCACATTGTCGCCTGGCCGCACCACGTTCGGGCGCCAGCCGAACAGCATGCGATACGCCGTGGCGAGCGTTTGCGTGTAGCAGGCGCATTCTTCCCAGGTCAGATGTTTGGGCCGCACCATCAATTCACGCGATTGCACTTTGCAGAATTGCGCGAAGGAGCCGTCGGTCGTCTCACAGCCCCAGATGCGCTGGCTGGGTGAGAACAAGGGTTCGCCGCCATTGCATTCCTCGTCGTCGCCGTCGTCTTGATTGCGGTGGATGACGACTTTATCGCCGGGCTTCCAGCGCTTCACGTTCGAGCCGACCGCCCACACGATGCCCGCCGCATCGGAGCCCGCGATATGATAAGGTAGTTTGGACAAATCGATGGGCGAAAGCGGCTGGCCTAGGCTCGCCCCGACGCCGTTGTAATTCACGCCCGCCGCCATGACGAGCACGACCACCTCATCCGCGCCGGGTTTGGGCGTCGGCGCCTGCTCAAGTTGGAAACTCTGTTTCGGGCGGCCGTGGCGTTCCTTGCGGATGGCCCACGCCCACATCTTTTCCGGCAGATGAAATTGCGGCGGGATCTCGCCGATGGCTTAGATTTCTTTCATCGTCATTGTTTGGCCAATCGTTTGGATGGCATCTGAGGGCATATCCGCTCCTTGAGAAAAACGCTGTGCGGCGAAGGACCATAAACCTTAAGGTGCGCGCCGCTTCAAGAACGGGTCAATAGGGGCGGCGCTTGTATTGCGCGCCGCCGCAATCCTGCTCCTCAAAACGACAAAGCGGATGCTTGGGCGCTGCAATCGCGGCGGCGCACACGACCATTTTTCGTGGGCCTTTTTAACCTTGAAACGTCGCAAAAACTTCTAGCGCCGACCAGCCTCATTGTCGTCGACAGCATGCCCGGCAAGGCCAGCACGTTTACGCTGACGGCGCCAGATGGCGCAGTTCCACCGGCCGCCGCCGCCTGATTGTCCTTTGATTGAACGCCAGAATTGACCCAAGGGCGGGTTGCGGCGTTAAGTATGCGTCAGCGTGATGCAGAATCTGATTTTAACGGTCTTAAGTGGCGCGTTTAGCGCGATCGCTCTTGTCCTCCTGCTTGTGGGCGATCCGTCCGGTCGCGGGATGGCTATCGGCGTGCTCGCGTTTTTCGGCGGCTGCCTCATGATCGGCGCGACCCTTTTGATTGGCGATTTCGCCCATAAACGACGTAGCAAGCCAGACGCGGAATCGGGCGACGCTGCGTTTCGATATGCGGCGATGTTTCATCTCGCTTTTGGCGCGGCCAGCCTTAGCATGACGACGGGCGCTATGATCTTTGCGCTGGAATCGCCCTGGATGTGGATCGTGGCGGCGCCGGCGCTTTTATTGTTCGGCGGCGGCGGCCTGATGTTTTTACACCGCGCTCTATTCGATAGGGGCATTGTCGTCGCCATCGGCGCGGCCGGTGTGATGGACCGGCGCATATTGGCGCGCCCCATTCCATTAGAGGCGATTGAGGCGATCGGCTTTCCCGAGGTCGGGCCGGTGCAGTATCTGATGGTGGTCGCGCCAGACGCCCCCGCTTACGCCCGACTACGCGGCCGCTTGTCGTCGTGGATCGGCCGCAGCCAGGTGACGGACGATCATGTTCTGATCGCGTTTCAAGGACTCGACGGCGCATTGACCGATGCGCTGGCGGCGATCGGCGCCCGTAAGCCGCACATCGTCGTCCTAGGCGATTTCACAGATTGAACCTGAAGCGCTGCAGGCATGAGCGGATGGGTCTGCGCGATTTGGCGGCGCCCATGCGTTATGCACTGGCGGCGGCGCGTGGAGGCCTCGAAGCAAATCCCGGTTTGGTGTTTGCTGTGCAAGATGGGTACGGGGAAATATGGTGACCAAAGATTTCCAGCATGCGCCGGACGCGCCTTGGATCTTCCGCACCTATGCGGGGCATTCTTCCGCCGCGGCCTCACGCTTTGTATCGCAAAAATCTAGAGAAGGGTCAGACGGGGCTTTCCCTGGCGTTTGATCTGCCGACGCAAACTGCGCTTGATGCGGACCATATTCTTGTGCGCGGCGAAGTGGGGAAGGTTGGCGTGGGCGTTTCGCATCTGGGCGATATGCGCACCTTGTTTGACGGCATTGCGCTCGACCGCATGAACATCTCGATGATGATCAATGCGCCGGCGGCGTGGCTGTTGGCGATGTATGTCGCGCTGGCCGATGAAACGGGCGTTGCGCGCAATTCGCTGCAAGGCACGACGCAGGACGATATCATCAAGGAATATCTATCGCGCGGCGCCTATGCGTTTCCGCCGGAGCCGAGCCTGAAGCTTACGGCCGACACTATTTCCTGGCGCCTACTTCCTGGTGTCTGCGCGAGGCGCCGAAATTCAATCCGGTGAATGTGTGCTCCTACCATTTGCAAGAAGCGGGCGCGACGCCGGAGGAGGAACTCGCCTTTGCGCTGGCCACGGCCTGCGATGTTGGATGCGGTGACGAAATCCGGCGATGTGACGCCGAATGAAATCCCGCTGGTGTTTTCCCGGCTGTCCTTCTTCGTGAACGCCGGCCTGCGCTTTATCACTGAGCTGTGCAAGATGCGCGCGTTCGGACGGCTTTGGGATGAGATCGAGCAGACGCGCTATGCCGTCACCGACCCGAAGCTGCGGCGCTTTCGGTATGGCGTGCAGGTGAACTCGCTCGGCCTTACCGAACCGCAGGCGGAGAACAATCCCTATCGCATCTTGTTGGCGATGCTGGCGGTGACGCTGTCCAAGGATGCGCGCGCGCGGTGCAGCTGCCCGCCTGGAACGAAGCGCTCGGTTTGCCGCGGCCGTGGGATCAGCAATGGTCGCTGCGCATGCAGCAGGTGCTCGCATACGAAACTGACCTTCTGCAGTTCGAGGACATCTTCAATGGCTCGGTCGTGATCGAGGCGAAGGTGCAGGCGCTGATTTCGGGCGCCAAGGCCGAGCTCGCAAAGATCGACGTCATGGGCGGCGCGGTGGCGTGCGTGCCTTCTATGAAAGAGCGCTTGGTGCAGTCGAACGCCAAGCGCGTTGCGGGCATCGAGGGCGGCGCGCAGAAAGTCGTCGGCGTCAATTGCTTCACGCAAAGCGAAGATTCGCCGTTGTCGGCGGGCGACGGCTTGATCTTGAAGGTCGATCCGCGCGTTGAATTCGAACAGATTGAACGTTTGAAGGCTTGGCGTGCGGGGCGCGATTCGCTGACGGTCGAAGCGGCGCAGGCGGAATTGGAGCACTGCGCCAAGGAAGGGCGCAACATCATGCCGGCCTCCATCGCCGCCGCCAAAGCGGGCCTCACCACCGGCGAATGGGGCGCGGCCTTGCGCGCAGCCTTCGGCGAATATCGGGGGCCTACGGGCGTCGCCATCGTCGTGACGGGCGGCAAGGGCCCGGACGAGGCGGCCGTGCGCGCGCAGGTGGAGGCGCTCTCGCAAAAGCTCGGCGAAGCGTTCAAGTTTCTCGTCGGCAAGCCGGGCTTGGACGGCCATTCCAACGGCGCCGAACAAATCGCCACGCGCGCCCGCGCCGTGGGGATGGAGGTCATCTATGACGGCGCCCGCTCAACCCCGGCCGAGATCGTCGCCAGCGCCAAGGCGAGCAAGGCGCACGCGGTGGGCCTGTCGATTCTCTCCGGTTCGCATCTGGATCTGGTGCAGGAGGTGGTGCGGCTGATGCGCGTCGAAGGGCTTGAGACTGGGCCGCTCGTCGTTGGCGGCATCATTCCACCAGCCGACGAAAACGTGCTGAAGCAAATGGGCGTGTCTATACGCCGAAAGACTTCAAATTGAACGGCAGCATGGGCGAGATCGTGAAGCTGGTTGAGGCGAGGCTTGCGAACGCTTGCGTGTAAAGTGCACCCGCCTTTAACCCTTCGCTAACCATATCCTGACGCAAATGGGTAAAATTTAACGCTGCGCCCGTGCGCGGCAGTCCGAAGGGCGTGCGGATGTTCCTGGTCAAGCTTTGGCGCGGCGATTCCGGCCGCATTTATAATTTCAGGATCCTCTTTTCGAAGAAGAGCATCCCCGACGGGCAGGGCGGGGTTTATGTCTTCGTGAAGCGCCGGTTCCTGATTTTTCCGAAAATTCTCTATATCGGCAAAGCCACGAATTTCCGCGAGCGTCTATTGGGCCACGAGAAATGGGCGAAGGCGTTTTGGATGGGCGCCACGGAACGGCACCTGCACTACATAGACCGTGAAGACGACCGCAATTATGTCGAGGAAGATCTGATCCGCCGCTACAATCCGCCTATGAACAAAATGATGGTCATCGCCGACGCAAAGGCGCGGAAAACGGCGGCGAAAAAAGCCTATATCAATGAAAAGCCCAAGCGCGGCTTGTTCGGCTGGTGGGAAGATCTTACGCCGACCTGACCTTACGAAGGCGCGGGTCTCAATAAGCGTCCGGAATGTCGTTGATCTCGGCGATCACATTCCCGCCGCAGACAATCTGCACCGCTTTGTATTTTCCGGCGATGGCGGGCGTGTCGATGCGCGCGGTTTGCGGCGTCAGGACCTCTGCCACTTGGCCCGAGGGCGAAAGCGCTTCCAGGATGAGTTGTTGTACGGGGTGCATGCTGCGATCGGCGCGGCCTGCGGTCAGGGTGATCTTGTAGCCGGGCGTCGGCAGCGTCACTTGGCCTTCGACGATCAAGGTCGCCGTGGCGCCTACGCCCGGCATGCGATTGACCCAGGCTTTCCAATCGCCGCTCTCGATGATTGGGCAGGCTTTCAGCGCCGGCGCCGCGGCCGCCGATGGTTTGGGATTTAAGGCAGTCTTCGTTGTGGCGCACGCGCCAAGGGCAAGCATCGCGGCGAACGCGGGAAGGATGCAAAATCTCATGGCTGGCTCCCTAGAGCGACGTCCGATCGGTGCACAATGCTCTATATTATCGATTGAGAGCCGCCTTTTATCCGATCGCGCTGATTTATTTCGATCGGGAAGGGCTTTAGAGAATTGCTCCGGTCGTCGCCCCAAGAGCGGTGGGCGCCGCGCACCTTGTGCTTGTCAGCCAAAGCCTCTTGAAGCGCCCGCCTTTTCCTCGCCTGAAATATTGTCTAGATGGCGTCGATGAAGTTGCTTTGGGCCAAGGTTTCGGCCTTCTTCCTCCATATGGATGCGCGCGCGGTGCGGACGCTGTGGGTGTCCGTTGCGCTGTTCGCCGTCGCTGGGGCCGTGCTCTGGGCCGGCAAATCCTATCTCGACGTCAATCAAGGCGGTGTGGCCGATTTTCTGCGCTCGGCGCGCGGGGCCTGGTGGGCGCCGGGTGCGGTGACGGCGGTGTTTGTGGTGCTGGCCTTTATCGGTGCGCCGCAAATCGCTTTGATCGCGGGGACAATTGCAGTGTTCGGCGCTGGCGAAGGGATGGTCCTATCTTGGATCGCCACCATGATTTCAGCGCTGGTCGGGTTTGGCATTGGCCGGGCTTTGGGGGCCAAAGGGTTGGAAAAACTGGGCGGCATCGGCGAGCGCGCGACCAGTTTCATGGGTAAGAATGGCTTTTTGGCCTCGCTTATCATCCGGCAGGTGCCGTCCGGGCCGTTTGTGGTGGTCAATCTGGCGCTTGGCGCGGCGAAGGTGCCCTGGACGCAATTTATCGGCGGGACCGGTCTTGGGATTCTGCCCAAGATTTTGTTGATCGCTTTTGCGGGGCACGGCTTCAGCGCCTTCGAACGCCGGGAAAACCTCTCGGCATTGGCGTTCTTCGCTGTGGCGCTTTTAGTATGGCTTTTGATCGTCTTTGTGGTCCGGCCGAGATTAAAAGCGCGCGAAAGAGAGAAAATTGGGCAAAATTTACCCCATTAGATTTCGCAAGCTCCTAAAATTGGAAAAATTATTGCATTTGGCGGGCTTCTGAGGTAGAAACTGCCTCAACGGATCAAAGGAATGGCCTTTATGCGCGCGGATTTGCTTCTTATCCTACGACTTACCACGCCTTGAGCGGGGCAAGCCGGCATGCGCCCGGCGGCGCCGCTTAAGGCGCCCTCAAGTCTGATCGTCTTTAACGATCCATTTCTTCTCAAATAATCGCTTTTTGGCTGATCATTGATTTTGGCCTGGTCCATAGGGTTTTCGTCATGTCCTCAGATATGTCCGCGTTACCGCAGGTGCGCATTTTTGACACCACCATGCGCGACGGCGAGCAATCGCCCGGCGCCTCCATGACCATTTTTGAGAAGCTGGAGCTGGCGAAACTGCTCGAGGACATGCGCGTCGATGTGATCGAGGCGGGTTTCCCGAACGCCTCCATCGGCGATTTTGAATGCGTGCGCGGCATTGCCGAGATCGTGTCCGAAAGCGTGGTGTGCGGTCTGTCGCGCGCCCAGTTCGCCGACATCGATCGCACTGGCGAGGCGCTGAAGCCCGCCAAACGCAAGCGCATCCACACCTTCATCGCCACCAGCCCCATCCACATGGAGCATAAATTGAAAATGGGCGAGAACGCGGTGCTGGAGGCGATCCACGCCTCGGTTAGCCGCGCGCGCCAATATACCGATGACGTCGAATGGTCGGCGGAAGACGCGACGCGCTCGGAGCGGGATTTCCTGTGCCGCGCCGTCGAAGTCGCCATCCGCGCCGGCGCTACGACAATCAATTTGCCGGATACGGTCGGCTATTCGTTCCCGCAGGAATATGGCGCGATGTTCGCCGACGTCCTGGCCCGCGTGCCCGGCGCGGACAAGGTGATCTTGTCCACGCACTGCCACAACGATCTGGGTCTGGCGGTCGCCAATTCGCTGGCCGGCGTGATGAATGGCGCGCGGCAGATCGAATGCGCGATCAATGGATTGGGCGAGCGCGCCGGCAACGCCGCCTTAGAAGAAATCGTGATGGCCTTGCGCGTCCGCCGCGACGGCATGCCTTATTTCACGGGCATCGATTCCACCAAGCTGGTCCGCGCCTCTAAGATGGTGTCGCAGATCACCGGCTTCCCGGTGCAATACAACAAGGCAATTGTGGGCAAGAACGCCTTCGCGCACGAAAGCGGAATCCACCAGGACGGCATGATCAAGCACAGGGAAACCTACGAGATTATGACGCCTGAAGATGTCGGCCAGCGCGAAACGAGCCTGGTCATGGGCAAGCATTCCGGCCGCGCCGCCTTCCGCGAGAAGCTGCGCGATCTGGGCTATGAATTGACGGACGCCTCGTTCCAGTCTGCCTTTGAGCAATTCAAGGCTTTGGCCGACCGCAAGAAGAACGTCTATGACGACGACATCATCGCGCTGGTCGACGACGCCGCCGCGCACGCTGAAGACGCGATCCGCGTGAAGCGCTTGCGCGTCGTGGCGGGCACAGATGGACCGCAAACGGCGGAGATCGATCTGGTGGTCGACGGCGAAACCAAATCGGGTGCGGCGAGCGGCAATGGCCCGGTGGACGCGGTTTTCAACGCCATCACTGCAATCATTCCGCATAGCGCCACTTTGGATCTGTATCAGGTCCACGCCGTCACGGGCGGCACGGATGCGCAAGCTGAAGTGAGCGTGCGACTGGCGGAGGGCGGCTCCATCGCCGTGGCCCGCGCCGCGGACGCGGACACGCTGGTGGCCTCGGCGAAAGCCTATGTCGCGGCGCTGAACCGTTTGCGCATCAAGCGCGATCGGGCGCGCGAGAAGGTGGCGTAAAGCCCAAACAACACTTTAGTTTTTTGACGCCCGCCCTTTTTATTTAAGCGGCGGGCGTTTTGTTGACTGCCGCCCCGTTATCCACAGGTTTGCGGGGTGGAATTGCAGTTTGCAGTCGCAGTGTTGGCGTTTGAGCGCGGGTGAGTCTCGCTTAGGTCACCCGAATCTTTCAAACAAGATTAACCGCGCCATGGTTTCGTCCGAATGCGGCGATAGTCGCATATCGACGTGGGGCATAGTCCGCTTATACCGGCCTTTGGGCCGTGCGGCAGACGGAAGATTGATGGATCGCTCTGCGATCCTTGGGGTGAGGCTGAATGTTCGGAAGCTTTCTGCGCTTTATTTCGTCTGACTTGGCGATCGATTTAGGGACGGCCAACACCCTTGTTTACGCCAAAGGGCGGGGCGTCGTGCTCGATGAGCCGTCCGTCGTCGCCTTCATCAATCAAGGCGGGCGCAAGGTCGTGCACGCCGTCGGCACCGAAGCCAAGCAGATGCTGGGCAAGACTCCCGGCTACATGACCGCGATCCGCCCAATGCGGGACGGGGTCATCGCCGACTTCGAAGTCGCCGAGGAGATGATCAAGCACTTTATCCAGCGAGTGCATAATAGGCGCGCCTTCATTGCGCCGAAGATTGTGATCTGCGTGCCGTCCGGCGCGACCGCCGTCGAGCGCCGCGCCATTTTGGAATCCGCCAACGCCGCAGGCGCCCGCGCCGTGCATCTGATCGAAGAACCCATGGCTGCCGCGATCGGCGCCGGTTTGCCGATCAATGAACCTTCGGGCTCTATGGTGGTTGATATCGGCGGCGGCACGACGGAAGTGGCCGTATTGTCGCTGGGCGGCATCGTCTATTCGCGCTCGGTGCGCGTCGGCGGCGACCGCATGGACGAAAGCATCATCAATTATCTGCGCCGCACCGAAAACCTGCTGATCGGCGAATCCACCGCCGAACGCGTGAAAAAGGAAATCGGCACCGCCATGGCCCCAGCCGAAGGCGAGGGCATGACGATGGAGATCAAGGGCCGCGATCTGATGAACGGCGTGCCCAAGGAGATCGTCATCACCGAAGCGATGGTGGCCGAAGCGCTTTCCGAGCCGGTTTTGCAAATCATCGACGCCGTGAAGACGGCGCTGGAAGCCATGCCGCCGGAATTGGCGTCTGACATCGTCGACCGCGGCATCATGCTGACGGGCGGCGGCTCGCTCTTGCGGAACCTTGACGAGATTTTGCGCGACCGGACGGGCCTGCCCGTGACTTTGGCTGACGATCCTTTGCGCTGCGTTGTGCTTGGTTGCGGTAAAGTCTTGGAAAACCTGAAGGAAATGCGCCACGTTTTAGCGCCGGACATCTAAGGGCTAAAGCCTGAAGGTGGCGCCGCTGTCATAATTTGGATTCCATTGCCCGCTTGAATTCTTTCGAGCGGGTAATCTTTAGGCCAGAGAGGCGAGACGAGTTTATGGCGATCGGCGCACGCGGACGGAGGCGCGGCAACGCGCGCGGACGAGGGCGTGGGATGCTTTTCGTCCTCGCCTTGCTCGCGGTGGCGGGCGCATTGGTGGCTGTGCGCGGCGGCCGTTTGACGCCGGGCGGTCCGGGCGCGAGCGTGGCAGGCAATGACGTTGCGCAAAAATTTTCCAATGTGGTCGATGACGCCGTCGCGTTGAGCGCCCGCGCCACACAACCCGTCGACAAATTTGCGGCGACGGCGCGCGATTCCATCAAGGCAGCGCAAGCCTTGAAGCAAATGGAAAACGAAAACACGCAACTGCGTCTGCAAATCCTGGAATTGAACGCCCGCGTCGAACGCCTGGCTCGCTACGAGGCGTTGCTCGGCCTGCCGCCGGAATTGCTGGCGACGGGTCTTACGGCGCGCTTGATCGGCGAAGCCTCTGGGCCGTTTTCGGCGGCGCGGATCGCAAACGCAGGCGCTGAAGTCGGCGTGAAGAACGGCTTTGCGGCGATCAATGAATACGGCCTTGTGGGCTGGGTGTCGTCTGTGGGCAAAAGCTCGTCGCGCGTTTTGCTGTTGACCGACCCGAACAGCCGCATTCCGGTGATGGGCGAGATTTCGCGTGTGCGCGCGATTATGGTTGGCGATCGTTCGGCTCAACCGGAAATGCTTTATATGTCGGACGCCTCGCGATTGCGGCCTGGCGAGCGGATCATGACCTCGGGCGATGGCGGTCTGTTTCCTCGCGGTATTTTGGTCGGCTATGCAGTGCGCGAAAAGCTGGCGCCGATATCAATGGGCGGTGGTCCGAAAGAGACCGACGCCGTCGTCGCCATCTCGCCTGTGCGCTGGCGCGTGCGACCCGCGGCGGATCTTAAGGCCGCAGACTTTGTACGCTTGTTGCCCAATAGCGAGATCGCGCCGCTTGAAGCTGGCGCTGAGACCGCGTTGCAAGACGCCGCCGCGCGCAATCGCGTGCTGTCGCGGCCATTGGGGGCTCCATCGATTGCGACGGCCCCTGGCGCGCCGCCGCCTGGCGGGCCAGCTGCTGCGCAACCTCTGAAGCCAAAACCTAAGCCCCCGGCCGCGGTGACGCCCGCGGCGCCGGCAGCCAGCGCGCCAGCTACGCCGAGTGCATCCGAGGGCGCCGTCGAATGAGTTTCGCCAGCACCTCCGACGATTCCACCCGCTTCTATTTGTCTGCGGGTTTGGTTGTCGTTTATTTGTTCGCACAACTCAGCCCTTTGTCGCATTTGTTGGACCCTGGCTATTGGCCGTTGGGTCCGCTTTGGGCTGCTTACGGCTGGTCGCGCGGCGGTCCGTCGGTGCGCTCCGCATTGGTGCTTTTTGCCCTGGGGCTGTTGCAGGACACGATCAGCGGCGGGCCATTGGGTCTTTGGCCATTTGCGTATGTCGGCGCCTATGCCGCCGCGATGGCGGTGCCGGCTGGGTTGTCCGAGAACGCGGCTTTGGCGCGCGCAATCGCCGCTGCATTGGGGCTCATCGCCTGTGCGACGCTTGCGATCGTTACGGCGAGTTTTTCTCTGGGGGCGATGCCGCCTCTCGGCCCGTTTACGGTGTCGTTGGCGCTGACCGCGCTCTTGACGCCGTTTGCAGGCTATTTGTTTTCACCGCCCAAAGGGCGGGACGTCTATTAAAATCGGAACCGAAGCATGCGTTCATCCGACGACATTGAACGTTCGATATTCGGCCGCCGGGCATTCGTGCTCGGCATGGTCGGCGCGGCCGGCTGGGCGACGCTCATTGCGCGTTTGGCCAATCTGCAATTGTTCGAACGCGAAACCTACGAAGAAGGCGCGGTCCAGAACACCTTCAATTTCGATCTGACGCCGGCGCCGCGTGGTATTATTTACGACCGCTTCGGCGTGCCGATGGCGGTCAACCGGCGCGACTTCCGTTTGATCGTCGCGGCGGTCGATAAACCGAAATTGGAGCAGGTGAGCGAATCGGGCGCCCGTTTCGCGCAGCGTATCGGTTTGGACCTCGCTGAAACGAACGCCTTTCTGACATTGCTGAAGCCGACGAAAGACGCGACGGATCAACAGCGCGCCGAAGCGGTCGCCGCCTTGACCGTACGCTTGTCGACCAGCCGCCGCGGCGTCGATCTGATGAAAAAACTCGGCATTGCCGAGTTTCGCCGCCGTGGTTTGCGCACACACCTTGAAGCAATTGACGGCGTAACGGCGGTTCTGCCGTTTGAACCGCAGCGCGCCTGGGCGCTGGTGGAGGGCGCTGTTGCGCTCGACCGTCCGTCAGACCCGCTTTTGATCAGCGATTTGTCCTGGGAAGAATTCTCCAAGGTCAATGTGTATCTGCCGGAAATCCCCAATGTGCGGGCTGAAGCGGGTCAGGTGCGGGCTTACCCGCGTGGGCCATTGTTCTCGCACCTTGTCGGCTATGTGCAGAAGGCGAACGCCGAAGAGGCCAAGGACGATCGGCTTTTGAAACACCCGGCCATGCGTATCGGCAAATCGGGCATTGAAGAGGGCGCTGAGGACGTGTTGCGCGGCATCGCCGGTCAGCGCGCGCGCATCGTCAACGCGGCGGGACGCGAAATCGCGCTGCCGCCTGAAAGCCCACTCTATGACGATCTTTTGCGTCTGACGCGCGAGCCGATCCAGGGGCAGGACGTCATTCTGACGCTTGACGCCGAATTACAAGAATTCGCCGCGCGGCGTCTGGGAGACAATTCCGGCTCCGCCGTTGTGATGGATATTTATAATGGCGATTTGATCGTCTGCGCCTCGACGCCAGGTTTCGATTCAAACCAGTTCGTGAATGGCATTGGCGTCGATGAATATCGCGAACTTTTGAACAACGACCACAAGCCGCTCTATCACAAAGCGGTGAAGGGCATTTATCCGCCAGGCTCCACGTTCAAAATGATCACGGCTTTGGCGGGCCTCAAATCTGGGCTGATGGACCCGAGTGAACGCGTGCCGTGCAACGGTTATTATCCGTTCGGCTCGCGCGTGTTTCACTGCTGGAAACGCGGCGGTCATGGCCCGCAGGATCTGCATGGCGGCATCAAGCATTCATGCGATTGCTATTTCTATGAGGTCGCCCGCCGCACCGGGCCGGATGCGATCGCCGATGTGGCGCGCGCTTTCGGATTTGGACAGACTTTTGACCTTGGCATCTCCGACGTCTCCAAAGGTCTCGTGCCTGATTCCGCCTGGAAGTTGAAGCGGCGCAAGGCGGCGTGGCAGCCGGGTGAGTCGCTCTCTTACGGCATCGGTCAGGGCTATTTGATCGTCACGCCGCTGCAGCTGGCGGTGATGTCAGCGCGCATCGGAAATGGCGGGCGCGCCGTCTATCCGCGGCTGTACCGGGAGCGCGGCAAAGTGGCCTCTGCCGAACCCAAGCCGCCCGTATCGATGGGCGTCGATACAGACGCGCTGAAGCGCGTGCAAGACGGCATGTGGGCGGTGTGCAATGAGCCGGGCGGAACTGCGATCGTCTCCGGCCAGATCAACGTTCCGGGCATGCAGATCGCGGGCAAGACCGGCACCGCGCAGGTGCGCAACATCTCCGCGGGAGAGCGCGCGGGTGGCGTTATCTCGAATGAAAATCTGCCCTGGGCGATGCGCGATCACGCGCTCTTCGTGTGCTATGGTCCCACAGAGAATCCGCGCTACGCCTGTTCTGTGGTGGTCGACCATGGCGGCTCCGGTTCAAAAGCCGCCGGTCCGGTTGCGCGCGACATCATGCATGAAGTTCTGATCAAAAATCCGATCGCCATGCAGGCCTTCACGCGCATCGCCGCAGCGCCAGCCGCCGCGAAAAAGGAGGGCAAAGCATGAGTATGCTGCCGCCTATCTCCGCCTCGCGCGGCTTTGGCGTTGATGACATCCCCGAGCGTATCGGGCGTCTGCCATGGACGCTGATCTTGGTGGCTTGCATCATCTTGGCCATCGGCACGGCGATGCTTTATTCCGTTGCGCCAGGCACGGCGACGCACCAAGGCGGGTGGTCGCCTTGGGCCGGCAATCACCTGATGCGTTTCGTGCTGTTCTTTCCGGTTATGATCGCCGCGGCGATCTTGCCGCTGGGCTTTTGGCGTGCGATCGCCGCGCCGCTTTATGTGGTGGCGTTTCTGCTTTTGGTGGCGGTTGAGGTCAACGGGGAAACGATCCTGGGCGCCACGCGTTGGCTGCGCATTGGACCGTTGCAAATTCAGCCATCGGAAATCATGAAGATCGCGCTGATCCTGGCGCTGGCGACCTATTTTCATTCCTATCAAGGTCCGCGTGATCGCAACATTCTCAGCGAGATTTGGGGCATGGTCCCGCCGGCTTTGCTGATTGCGGCGCCGGCGAGTTTGGTCATGCATCAGCCAGATCTTGGCACGGCGATCCTTTTGATATTGGCCGGCGGTTCTGTGTTGTTTCTAGCCGGTCTGCGCTGGCGCTATATCGTCATGGCTGGAATGATCGGCATGGCCGCGGCGCCGGCGGCGTTCTTCTTTGTGCTGCACGACTATCAGCGTCAGCGCATTTTGACCTTCATCAACCCAGAACTCGACCCATTGGGGGCCGGGTATCACGTCGCGCAATCTAAGATCGCGATCGGCTCCGGCGGCTTCGAGGGCAAGGGCTTCATGCAAGGCAGCCAAGGCCAATTGGACTTCCTGCCGGAAAAGCAAACGGACTTCATCTTCACGATCATCGGCGAGGAATTTGGTTTTGTCGGCACGGCGTTCGTCATCACTTTGTTCGGCGTGTTGATCGCTTTGTGCTTGTCCATTGCGCAGCGAAGCCGATCCGCTTTTGGAAAATTGGCGGCGGGAGGCGTGACGGCGATGCTCGCCTCCTATGTCTTCATCAATGCGGGGATGGTGATGGGCTTGATGCCCGTGGTCGGGGTGCCGCTGCCTTTTATTTCAAATGGCGGCACCGCAACCATCACGGTGATGTCAGGCTTGGCGGTCGTGCTGAATGTGCACTTGAATCGCGACCAAAAGCCATCCGCGCCGAGCTGGTTCGATTGGCTCCGCCGGCCAAACCGGATGCGTGGGGCGCTCAACCGCTAAAGCCTGCTGAGCGCCCGGCGGCGCTAATCGTGTCCAGCGCTTTTAAGCGTCCGCGAGGGCGTCCAACGCCTTCATGTCCGCGAACAGCATCAAGGGATTGTCGCCGGCTTCACGGCTGAGCGTTTGAATGCAGACATGATCGGCGCCGGCGCTCCAATGTTCGCGGATGCGCGCTTTGATTGCTTGTGCGTCGCCCCACACCACCATCGCGTCGATGAAGCGGTCAGAACCGCCGCCTTCGAAATCCGCGTCGGTGAACCCCTGACGTCGCCAGTTCGATACGTAATTTTCGAGCCCTAGATAGGTGGCGAGCACTTTGCGCCCTACGGCGCGCGCGACGTCGCCATTGCTCTCAAGCATCACTTTTTGCTCGACGCAAAGAAGCTTGCCGGCGCCTAGGATCTTGCGCGCCTGTGCGGTGTGTTCGGGCGTCACATTGTAGGGATGCGCGCCGTCTGCGTGCGACGCGGCCAGTTCGAGCATTTTTGGACCCAAGGCTGCGATCAGCGTTAGGGGCTCCTCGGCGGGTTGTGGCGCGACATACATCGCGGCCTTCATGCGCTCGAGATAGGCGCGCATGGTCGCGACTGGTTTTTCATAAGAATGGCCGCGAATTCCGGCGACCATCGGCGCGTGCGAGACGCCCATGCCCAGCAAGAACCGTCCGCCGGATTGCTCGGCGAGACCCAATTGCGCAGAGCGCATCGACATCGGATCGCGCGCATAGATGTTCGCGATGCCGGTGGCCGCGATCAGCTTGGAGGTGTGGGCGAGGATCCAAGAGGAATGGACCAGCACATTGCGGCCGACCGCTTCGGGTTGCCACAAAGCGGCGTAGCCCAGGTCCTCGATCTGTTTGGCGATCGCTGCGCCGTCTTTGGCGCTATAGCCCTCAAGGCTCGCCCAGACGCCCAATTTGCCAAGCTGCATGATCCGTCTCCTTCAAAAGTTGGCGGACTGTTTCCGTCTTTTGCTGCAGGGTCAAGAATGCGCTCGCGCGTGCAGCGATTATGCGCCGTCGGGCGTGGCGGTGGCGACGATGAAGAGCGTCACGATCCAACAGGCCAGCGCCGTGGCGAAAATGCCCCAGGCCATATCGATGAAGGTCATTTTCTGCGTCCAGGCCCGCAACGTGGCGAGATTGGTGAGATTATAAGTGCCATAGGCAAAGAGACCCAAGATTGCGCCGTTCTGTAGCGCCCGGATCGGATAACCACTGGCGGCGGCGGGCAAGATGACCAGCCAGGTCATACCCAGCGCATAGACGGCGTAGAACGCGATCGCCGCCCGCCAATCCGGTGACGCGCGCATGATGGAGCCGATTTCCGGCAGATAGAGGCGCGACACCATCGTGCGCAGCCAGACCATGTCCAGCAGCAAAAAGGCGATGAGCGCTAGAAGGTATGTCTTAAACATTAAGCTGATCCCAAACCGGCTTCTTTGTAACCGAAGCGTCTTGGATTGCGGAGACGATTACGCCGCTTGCGCGTAATTGGATTTGTGGAAGTCGCAAAAGGTCGATTATTGCGCGAATATTGGGAGTTGCCGCCGTGGCTGCACAACCATTTTTGGGTGGGGGATTAAGCCGCGCGCAGATTTAGACAACGCGATTGAGGGTGATGGCGGTGGCCGAGCCTTGCCGGGTGGGCGGCGGCGCGCCGATATTCGGGCCATAGCCGACGGGCGCGGCGCGCTTTTTTGCGATCTCGTCGCCGATGGCCTTCACGAGCCCTTCGCTCACGGTGCGGAGTTTGTTGACGGCGCGGGCGTTCTCTTTGATCGAGGCCTGGAGCACTTTCGTCGCGGCTTCCAGGCGTTGGCGCAGATGCTCTGGCGCGCCGGAGATCAAGGATTTGTTCTGGGCGATGCGGGTCAGCTCAAGGCGGTAGGTGTTCGCGAGCCGCGTCTTTTCATCGGCAAGGTGCGCCGGCAGCATGTCGCCCTGGCGATTGAAGGCGGCGGTCTCGATGTCCAGTAATGACGCGAGGCGCTCGGATATCGCCAGCAATTGCAAAGCGCGATCGGAGCAATCGTCCGCGAGCAACGCCATTAACGCGCTCCTTCCTTTTCAGCTTCGGCCGGGACCAAAGGCACGCCATTTGGCGACAATCCGGGAATCTCACCTTGCGTCATTTGTATGCGGACCATTTCGCGGAGCACCGCGTCGGCTACGCCCACGCCGCCTTTGGCCGACAGCGCATTGGCGAATTCATTGATCAGCATGGGGCGAAAGGTTTGCTCCGCCGCGCCGCCGCCAAAGGGCGATTCGGCGTCGACGTTTGTGAACATTGGCTGCAGCATCTGCCCCAAAAAGGCCGCCTCGAATTCCTTGGCGACCTTCGTCGATTCCTTTGAGGACTTGATGTTCTCCAGCGCCATGTTGAATGGGTTGGCGGCGGCGGCGTCCCTTGCCGTTTGTGCGCCGAGCGCGCTGTAGAAACCGGCGGCATCACTCATCACATTACCTCGATTTCGGCTTGCATGGCGCCTGCGGCCTTCAAGGTTTGCAGGATTGAGATCAAATCGCGCGGCGTCACGCCCAGCGCGTTCAAGCCGTTGACCAAATCGCGGAGCCGGACGCCTGATTGCAGGACGACCAGGCCCTTGCCCTTTTCCTCATCGACGGTGATGTCGGTGCGCGGCACGACCACTGTTTCGCCGCGGGAAAACTCGTTGGGCTGGCTGACTTCCGGCGTTTCGGAGATGCTGATCGTGAGATTGCCTTGGGCGATGGCGACGGTGGACAGGCGTACGTCCTTGCCGATCACCACCACGCCGGAATTTTCGTCGATCACCACCTTGGCGGGTAGATCTGGATCGATGGACAATTGTTCGATGTCGGTGACGAGGCCCACCATATCGCGCGGATCGCCGGGCGCGAGGGTGAGTTCGATGGAGGTTGGGTTGGTGGCCTTCGCGACGCCATTGCCGGCATATCGGTTGATGGCCTTTTCCACGCGCTGTGCGGTGGTGAAGTCCGGATTGCGCAAAGAAAGTTTCAGCGCGCGCTGGGCGGCGAGATTGAAATTGATTTCCTTTTCAACGACCGCGCCGCTGGAGATGCGGCCCGACGTTGGCTTGCCTTGCTTGACGGAGGAGCCCGACCCGCCTTCGGCGGAAAAGCCGCCCAGCGAGACCGGGCCTTGCGCCACGGCGTAGATCTGGCCGTCCGCGCCCATTAACGGCGTCACCAACAGAGCGCCGCCGGCAAGGCTTTTGGCGTCGCCCATGGCGGAGATCGTCACATCGACGCGCGACCCATTGCCCGCGAAGGCCGGGAGATTGGCGGTCACCATCACGGCGGCGACGTTTTTGGTGTTGAGTTCGGATTCCGTCGTGGAAACGCCGAGGCGCTCCAACATGGCCTTTAAGCTCTGGCGGGTGAAGGGTGCGTTGCGCAGCGAATCGCCCGATCCGTCGAGGCCAACGACCAAACCGTAGCCGACCAATTGGTTGTCGCGCACGCCTTCGACGTCCGCGACGTCCTTGATCCGCACGGCGGCATAGCCCATCGGCGTCCAAATATCGCTTGCGGCGAAAATCGCTGAGATAAGGGCAAGTCTTAAAGTGCGCATAAATCTGGAGCCCGGTTCTGCAAACCAACGTTCGGGCGTTGCGACTTTCGGGCCAGAATTCAGCGCGGCTTCGGAATAAATTTCCTTTTTAAAATTAGCTTCTTATGTGGTTTATTCTAGAGGGCGAGGCCGACGCTGCAAGACCGGCCCGGCGCCTGTTGCCGCGGACTAGGCTAAATTTGCCGCCTGGCCGCCTTAGCGTAAACGAAGTCTTGCTTTCAACCTGTCGTTAACCGGTCCGCGGCACCTTCTTGGAAGAAGGTCCAGGGAGGCTTCGATGAGTTCGGAGAGTTCGCAGCAAAGGTCAGTTTGGTCTGGCCGCATCATGGTCGGCGACCATTGTATCGGCGTTCACGTTCTTGAAGATGGCAGCTATGTCGCTGACACGGATGATTTTGAGCGTCTGTGTGAAGAAGAAGAAGAGCCTTGGACTCTGCCCGGTTGGGAAGAGTTCGATCAATTCTTCAACTTAAGCGAACACGCGAAGTACGACGCCTGAGCGTTTGCGGGGCGTTGCAAGCAGCAGCGCCCGTTAAGGCGCAGGAGCCTTCATGCGAATCGACGGCGTAAAGCCAGTGCAACAACAGGCCTCCCTTAAGCGTTCGGAGCGCGCGGCCGGCGGCTTTAGCGTCTCCGATCCAGGCGCCTCCGCCCGCGCCGCTTCAACCGCCGCATCCGGGGCCGCGCTCGGAATCGAGGGGCTGATGGCGCTGCAGGCCGAAGATGGCCCGCTGGAGCGCCGCAGCCGCGGTCTGAAAAAAGGCAGGGCCATGCTGGACGCCCTGGATTCTTTGAAGTTGGCGATGCTGGAAGGCCGGGGCGGCGGGAACGCAGCCCAGGCGCTGGCGCTGGCTGCACAACCCAACGAATTGACCGGTGAACCAGGGTTGGACTCAACCTTGACGGAAATCTCTGTGCGCGCAGCAGTTGAGTTGGCGAAGCTAAAGAAGCGGCAGGCCTAGCCCGTTCGCATGACAGAGGCTTCATCTTATTGTCATTTATGCACTTTTCCTAAATTCGCCGCTTGTCTTCAGAGAATCGCATCAATATATCCGCGCCAAGGCAGGGAGCGGTGCGAGTTGCGAGTGCCACAAAAGACAAAGCATTTAGGCCTCCAAATTTGCGCGTAGGGCAGAGGTGCGGATCTGAAATGGATCTGCTCTCGTTCTAGGAGTCGAGGTCATGCACGTTGACTTAAAAGAGGATTATCGGCCGTCTGATGACGAGCCATTCATGAATCCTCGGCAATTGGAATATTTCAGACGCAAATTGCTGGCGTGGAAGGATCAGATCCTCGAGGAAAGCCGCAGCACGATTCAAAATTTGCAGTCCGAAACGGTCGCGTTGCCGGATCTTGCGGATCGGGCGTCCAGCGAAACGGAGCGTGGCGTTGAGCTGCGCACGCGTGATCGCCAGCGTAAGCTGATCAGCAAAATCGACTCGGCGTTAAAGCGCATCGAAGATGGCGAATATGGCTATTGCGAAGAAACCGGCGAACCGATTGGCCTTGGCCGCTTGGAAGCGCGTCCGGTCGCGACGCTCTCGGTCGAAGCGCAAGAACGTCACGAGCGCCGCGAGCGCGTGCATCGCGACGATTAAAGCTGCTTTTGATTTTTCGTTGAGACAGCGCGCGCCCTGAAAAACCGGCGCGCGTTTATTTTTTAGGCGCGCTGTTTTTAGTCTTCCAGACTGGCTTGCCCAGATAGACGTCGTCCTTGTCTGTGACGTAACCGGCGCCCGCACCGATCAGGGCGCCCACGCCCACGCCGATGGGCCCCACCACTGCGCCGGTCGCGGCGCCAACGCCAGCCCCAGACAAGGTCCTATCGCCTTGCGTCGTTCCGCATGCTGAGAGAGCCGAGGCCGCAAGAATCGCTGCGAGTGCTTTTTTCACTAAGGTTCTAAACGTCCGAAAGTTTTTCCTTTTCTTGGCGTAGCCGCACAATTTGGCTGCGTCAAATCGCGCCTGACAGACGCCAGGATAGGTTTTTGGGGTGCGGCCTTTTGCTTTTTGGGATTGAGCGGCTATTACGCAAGCCATGATCCGGGGTTTTTCCAGACTGCACCAAGCATTGGCGGCGTTCGCGCTGCTGGCGCTGTTCGTGCGCGCTGTGCTGCCCGTCGGGTTTATGTATGGCGGGCTCGATTCCTCCGGCCGGCAAGCCTTCGTCACGCTGTGCTCCGAGAATGGCTTAATTCAAATCGCGATCGATTTGGATACTGGCGCCGTTAAGGAGACTGAAGGCGATCATGCCGATAAGCCGGCGCAGCATCCGCCTTGCGTTTTCGCGGGCGCTGTGGCGATCGCCGCGCCGGATTTGCTTGCGCTGCCTGTCAGCGACCGGGTCGAGATCGCCGCGCCTTTGTTTTTTCCGGGCTTTGCCCGTCCTGGCCTTGGTCTTGCCGCGCCGCCGCCGCCGGCGATTGGGCCGCCTTCACTCATCTGAACTATCAAATCCGTTTGGCTTTGCGGCGCCGTTTTGCGCGCTTTGGGCCAGTTTGATTTTGCGCGCGAAGGCGCGCCTCAGATGAGTGTTTGTTCCAATGAAGAATTCTGGCGCTTCCCACACGGCGATCATCGCCGTTGGCTTTTCCACTGCATTCTTTTTTGTGGCCCCAGCCTCGGCCCAAGGGGTCGGCCAGGTGCAGGACAGTGAGGTAATCATTGTGACCGCTAGCGTCGCCGGTACCGCGACAGCGCCGTCGGTCGCCGAGGCGCGTGCAATGCTTGAGCGCATTCCCGGCGGTGTCGGTTTTGTCGAAGACCGGGTGTTCGAGGACGACTTCACCCAAAGTATCGGCGATGCGCTTTCGCTGACGCCGGGTGTGTTTGCCGACACCAGCGCACAGCGCGAAAGCCGAATCTCGATTCGCGGTTCCGGGCTCAGTTCGGGGTTCGAGCGGCGTGGCCTCACCGTTCTGCGCGATGGCGTTCCGATCAGCCGCGCAAGCGGAAGCACCGAATTCCAGGAAGTCGATCCGCTTACCATCCGTTATCTGGAAGTGTTCAAGGGAGCGAATGGGCTTCGCTATGGCGCCGCTTCGCTTGGAGGAGCCATCAACGTCGTCAGCCCCACTGGGCGCACATCTCGTACACCTTTAAGCGTACGCCTGGAAGGGGGCAGTTTCTCGACCTTACGCGGCAATCTCTCGCTCGCAGGGGCTGGTGATGCGGTGGACTATTATGTCGGCGTCACTGGCCTCCGCACGAACGGATTTCAGGATCACAGCGACGTGCGGAGCGTCTACGGACATGGCAATCTAGGCTGGAAAGTGAGCGATCGGGTGGAGACGCGTTTCTATGTCTCGGCGCTGAGCGACAATTTCGAGCTTGCAGGTTCGCTGCGTCTCGCCGATGCGCTCGCCAATCCGCGTGCCGCAGGTCGGCCGGTGCGAATTGGTCCATTCTTTCCGGGTGGCCCAGTGACTGTCCTTGATCCTGGCCCGGAGGCCGATGACTGGGACCGCAATCTTGATGTCTATCGAATCGCCAACCTGACGGCGATTGACCTTGGTGAGGCCAGTTTGGAACTGGGTGGCTGGTACGCCAAGCGTAAACTCGACCACGCGATCACTCGTTTTGCGGGAATCATTGTGCAGGATGAAGACGAGCTAGGTGTATCGGCGCGCGTTGCGGGGGAGTTTGATCTTCTTGGCGGCAAGAGTCGCTGGACGCTTGGAGGCAGTTATGCCTGGGCAACCAACGATGCGCGCACCTATATCAACAATTTTGGCGCCCGGGGCGCTCTACGTACACAGTCCGACCAGGACTCGACGATGCTCATCGCTTATGGAGAAATCGACCTGGCGCTGACGCCAAAGGTAAACGCGATCATTGGTGGGCAGTATGCCCGCGCGGTTCGGGATGTTGTGGCCCAGGTCAATACGGTGTCCGGGCGGGGTTCGTTTGACCAGATCAATCCGCGCTTCGGCCTGGTCGCAGACATTAGCGAATCCGTCCAACTCTACAGCAATGTCAGTCGTAGTTTCGAAGCGCCGAGCCTTGCCGACCTGACTTCAGGCGGATCGGCTCCGTTCGACCCGCTGCTTCCCCAGCGTGCGACGACATTCGAGATTGGAACGCGCGGACAGCAAGGACCATTTGCCTGGGATATTTCACTTTACCGCGCTGAAATCGAGAATGAGTTCCTCAAGGTCTCGACCAATGGTGGAGCTAATTCCATCACGCGCAATGGCGATAAGACAATCCATCAGGGTATTGAACTGGGCGTGGATCTTTTTATCGCAAGGGAGCAGCTGGAGGCGCGTGGTCAGTCCCTGCGGATCAGCACTGTCTACACCCTAAATGATTTCGTATTTGATGACGATGTTCTGTACGGCAACAACGAGCTGCCGGGTGTACCGCGTGATCTGATGACTACCGAAGTTCGGTTCGATCAGAAGGACCGCTTCTACATTTCGGCCAATCTACGCTGGGCGCCGGATGGACCATGGGCCGACTTTTCCAATACCGAACGGGCTCCGGGATATGAGCTCGTCGGTTTGACAGCAGGCGTCACTGTGTTTGATAGCGTCCGACTCTTTGGCTCTGTCGAGAACCTATTCGATGTGCAGTACATCTCTAATGTCGGCACCAATGCAAACCAGCAGGTCGCTAAAGGCGCAATCTACACTCCTGGCCAGGGGCGCGCATTCTATTTGGGCGTGAACGCCAGCTTCTGAGCAACGGGAGACCATCCGTGGGAACAAGCAGACCAAAAATGGCCCGATGGAGTTTCAGTAAGCATCGCTGGCTTGCGCTTATTGGTGGCGTCAGCCTGTTGATCTGGGGCATTTCCGGCCTTGCTCACATTGCTATGGTGCTTTTTGGCCCGCAGCAGGCGCAATTCATGCCGCCTGCTGCGGAGCTCAGTCTTTCCGGCGCCCGGCCAGTGGCAGAGACATTGGCGGGTGCGGGCATTGTGAAAGCGGTCGCGGTCAGAACTGTCGCTGGTTCTGATCGCAGCCTGCTGCAAGTTACAGTAGATCCAATGGCGCCACGTCGGTACTTCGACTTGCAGAAAGGTACCGAGCTGTTCGATTATGATCGGGTGCAGGCAGAGTTTCTGGCGCGTCACTTTCTGGGCGAGGAGCGTCCCGTTGCAGCAGTCGTGCTGCAGCGTGAGTTCGATGCCGAATATCCTTGGGTGAACCGGCTGTTGCCCGTCTGGCGCGTGAAGTTCGGAGGCGATGATCAGCTGACCGCCTATGTGCATACCGAGACTTCCAGCATTTCGGCAGTCAATAACCTCATGAAGGTCCGCCTGCAGAATGTCTTTCGCTATCTGCACACATGGGAATGGGTTCCGCCTTCGATGGACTGGCTTCGCGTCATGGTCATCGGCCTGATGGTGGGCAGCCTTGCGGCGTTGGCCATCACAGGAACGATGATGCTGGTCGCAATTAGGCGATCTAAACGCCTACGCGGCAGCAAGGGCTGGCATAGGCTGTCAGGCTATGTCCTGGCACTCCCATTGCTGATGTTTTCGATCAGCGGCGTTTATCATCTGGTCCAGAGTGCAATCGAAAAGCCCACTAGCCACTTGCGCATGGCGCGGCCGATTGACCTTTCGGGGCAGCGTTTTCCCATCGCTGAACAATGGGAAAAAGTGACGGCTGGGCTTGGTGTGGCGAGCGTGTCGTTGGTCGAAGGAGAGAACGGCCGGCCGCTCTACCGCCTGGGACTCGCTACTCCTTCAGGTCGCATCAGGATGGCAGAACATGATCATTCCGCAGGTGAGAAGGCTGACAGCGATCCGCATGCAGGCCATGCGGTTCACAGCGATGCACCAACAACTGATCAGGAAATCCGCAACGCTCGGTTCGACGGCGTTCAGCCGACCGGCCCCGCTTACTATATCGATGCGGCCAACGGAGAGATGGCGCCGCAAGGCGATCGGGAGATCGCGAGGATCATCGCCAATCGCTATCTCGGCGCCAATGACTCCGAGATTGCGAGTATGGAACTGGTAACCCGGTTCGGCGTCGACTACGATTTTCGCAACAAGCGACTGCCGGTCTGGCGGGTCGATTATGGTGTCCCGCACAATGCTAGCGTGTTCGTCGATACCGCAACCGGTACTTTCGTTGACCGGCTGGAGAACTGGCAGAAGCCTGAGCGTTATGTCTTTAGCCTAATACATAAGTGGAACTTCCTGTTCCCGATCGGGCGCACCAGTCTCAACGCAGTCGTCGGCGGGTTCGTATTCGCCTTGATAATTTTTATGGGCATTCTGGGGCTGCTGCTGTACCTGAAAGGTAGGCACAGAGTGAAGGCACGGGAGTTTGCTGGGGATGCCGCCACAACAATCGATAAGTGATACGGCGTCAATATTGCACAGTGGTCAGGTTTTTTATAACCGCTCACGACCACTGTACAACCCACACTTGCCGCCACTGCGAACAATCTACATGCTCCAGTTTGTTTCACCTTTTTCTACTCGAGAGTTGAAGTCACAAGCGATGAAGTCAGAGTCCGGAAGACTTCATAAAGCTTCGACCCTTGTACCAACGAAAAAGCTGCGCACCGTTTTTGGGAGACCCGTCTGCCAGGGTGAAATTTCCATACAACGCATTCTTGATGCTCGCTCCCGGCGCCAGCTCGTACGTACCTAAGTAGTTTTTCCGCATATCTACCTGCAAGATCAGTAGGTGCGATAACAGTGATGCCTACGGGGGGATTGGTTGATGCAATTGCGTGATCTCTTGTGCGGTGCGGCCTTGGCGTTGAGCCTTCTTTTCGCCGGCAGCGCGCCAGTCCTCGCCGAGGGCGCCGCCAAGGCCATGGATGCTGCAGTATTGGCGGAGCAGCGGGATGAAACGCTCGCCTATTCCATCGGCCTCCAAGCCTATATTTATGGGTATCCCGCCGTTGATTACATGCGGGTGATGCGCGAGCAGACCACGCGCGGCCTGGATCGCGCCGGCGTTTACGCGCCCGTCAATCAGATCGTTTATCAAGATGGCGTGGCCAAGCCCGGCGGCATTTATGCGGGCCGCGCCCCCAATACGGACACTATCTATTTTACGGCTTGGCTGGATTTATCGGGTGGGCCGGTGAGCGTGCAGACCCCCGATATGCAGGGCCGCTATTATGCGCTGACCTTTGCAGATTTCTATGCCGACGTTCAACATAAAGGCCGGCGTACGACAGGCACAAAACCACAATCGATCTGGGTCGTGGGGCCGGATTGGCGGGGGACGCCGCCGCCAGACGTCAGCATCGTTCGTTTGCGGACGCATCGCGGCTATCTTCTGGGACGCGTTCTGGTTGAGGGGCCAAAGGATCACGACCGCGCTCGCCGTTTGATGCGCAAAGTCTCCTTGTCCGGTCCAGCGCAGGAAAAACGCGCTGCGCACGTTCTGGCCACTGAAGCGGATCTCAAGACGGTCGCATATTTCCGTCACTTAAATGCATTTTTGCGTTCAAACCCGCGGCTCCCGGGAGAGGAGGCGCTGATGCAGCAATTCGACCTTATCGGTATTGGGCCCAGCGCGCTGTTTGACGAGGCTAAGATCCCGGCAGGGACCCGGCGCGGCTTGGCGCGTGCGATCGTGGACGCCCGTTCGGTGATTTTCAACGCGACGCGCGCGCGCACGCAATACAAGGGCTGGAGTCCAATCGCGAAAAACTCCGGTCGTTTTGGTTTTGATTATCTCAGCCGCGCGATCGTCGAGGCCAATGGGTTTTTGATCAATCAGCCGGAAGAATCTGTCTATCCAGGCGCTTTGGCGGATGCGAACGGCGATCCGTTCGTTGGCTCCAAAAAATACAGCATTGTTTTTCCGGCTGGGCAATTGCCGCCGCATGACGCGTTCTGGTCATTGAATGCGTATGACGCGCGCACGGTCGATCTGATTCCAAATTCAATCAAGCGCTATGGGCTCAGCGACGCTTCGGCCGAACTTATCAAGCGTGCGGATGGCGCGGTTGAGATCAGGGTTCAGCGCGAACGTCCAAAGGAGGCCGATGTGAATTGGCTTCCTGTCGGCGAAGGGCCGTTCTTTTTGTCGTTCCGGATTTACCAGCCGCGTCCGGACGTTCTGGATGGACGCTACATGCTGCCGCCTGCCCTGCCGGTCGAGTAAAGCCTCAGTACGGCGCGGCGGCGTCAAGGATGCGTTGGCCCCAGCGCGGCCGCTGCATGGCGGAGATGTCGCCGCGGCCGCCATATTCGATGCGCGCTTCGGCGATTTGCGTGTGTTTGATCGTGTTGTCGGCGGAGATGTCCTGCGGCCGGATCACGCCCGTGACCGTGAGCTCACGCATTTCCGCGTTGATCTTCACTTGTTGACGGCCGGCGATGACCAGATTGCCGTTGGGCAAGGTTTGCACCACGACGGCGGCGACGACAAGCGCCACCGTCTCCGCGCGCTTCACGCTGCCTGTGCCGCGGGCGGAACTGGAGCCGTCTGCGGCGATTAAAGAGGATGTGTCCACGTCTCCGGGCAAAACCTTGGCGATGTTGGCTTCAAGTCCGAAGAGATTTGTGACGCCGCCCGCAGTCTCGCCCGAACGGCTCCGCGATGTATCGTTTTGCAGCTGGGCGCTATCCTTGATCGAAATATCGACCGTGAGAATGTCGCCGACTTTAGCGGCGCGCTGATCCTTGAAAAACGCGCGGCTGCCATTGCGCCAGAGGGAATTCGCGCCGGCGGATTCTGCTTCCGGCAGACTGATCGGCATCGCCACGGCGGACGGCGCTGCGATGGCGCTGGGGTCGGTCACAGGTGAAAGTTGCGGTCCGTATACCGCTTCGCGCATGGCTTGGGTTGAGCCGCAGCCGGCGGTGAGGGCGGCCAGCGCGCCGCACGCGGCCAGCGTCGTCATTGAATTTTTCATCGTGGCTGCTCCAGGAGCGCGGTTTGGGCGTCGGTGGATTCGAATGAGAGGGCTTCTAGTCGTCCGGGCGAGACCAAGATTCCATCGACGGTTTTGTTCGAGCGCAAATTCACGGCGCGGGCCTTGCCGCCGACGCTGGCGTCCATCGTCGCTTTGCCCGTGGCCATTAATTGCAAACCCGGCGCGCGATAGACGATCTGCACGGTGTCACCACGTTTTAGGTCCGCTGCGCCGCTGCGTTGCGGCGCCGCTTTTTGTGCATTGTTTGGCGTGAACGGATCGTCGCTTGCGTTGGACGCAGCAAGGGGCGCCGAAGCGAAACGTTCTTTGCCGTCGCCGCCGCGCGCAATCGTGACCGTGGCAAGGCGTTCGGCATTGTCCCAGTTCAGACCGGCTTGCTTTGCTTTGGCTTGGATATAAGACGCGCTGTACGACATGGAGCGCCCGGGGCCGGGCGCCATGCCGAAGACGCTCATCGCTGCGTCGCCTGCGCCGTCGAATAAGTCGCCCATGCGAATGTCGGAGCTCTGGACATTCACGCTGGGCTTCAAACGGACGGATGTGAGGTCGGCTGCGAAGGCCTGTGCGCTTATAAACACGCTGGCCGCCGCACAGAACAAGGCGGCGCCAAATCGTTTTACGCGACCCAGAAGGCGTAGGCGAGCCGTCACAGCCTATCTCCTATCGTGCGATTTGAGCGGTGGTGCTCATCATGTCGTCGGCGGCGCTGATGACCTTGGAATTCATCTCATAGGCGCGCTGTGCGATGATGAGGGATGAGATCTCCGTCACGGCGTTGACGTTGGACGCTTCCACGAACCCTTGCTGCAATTGGCCGAAGCCGGTGGAGCCGGGCGTACCGATCGTGGCTGCGCCAGACGCTGCGGTTTCCTTGAAGAGGTTATCGCCTTGCGCTTCGAGGCCTGTTGGATTTACGAAAGTGGCGAGTTCGAGCTGGCCGACGATTTGCGCTTCGGTGGCGCCGGGTATGACCGCCTGCACTTGGCCCGTGGCGTCAATCTTCACCGCCGTCGCTTCGGCTGGCACTGTGATGCCGGGCGACACCGTGTAGCCGTCTTCCGTTACGATCTGGCCTTCCGCGTTAATCGAGAAATTGCCGGCGCGGGTGAACGCGTCTTCGCCGGACGGCAAATTGACCTTGAAATAGCCGCGGCCCATGATCGCCAGGTCGTAGGTGTTGCTTGTCTGGGTGAGGGCGCCTTGTTCGGTGATGCGATAGACCGAACCGGCTTTCACGCCCGTCCCGATCTGGACGCCGGTTGGCGCGATCGTTCCTTGCGCTGATGTCTGTGCGCCGACCTGATCCATGCTGGTATAGAGTAGATCCTGGAACTCCGCGCGTTGCCGCTTGAAGCCCGTGGTGTTCATGTTGGCGATATTGTTTGAGATGACCTGGACGTTCAGTTCCTGGGCCGACATCCCGGTTGCGGCGATGCTCATAGCGCGCATGTGCTGGTCCTACTTTTTTGTGGCTGCGCTCAAAGCGCAGTATTGAACAGAGATCATTGCGTGCCGCTCAGCTTTTGGATGGCGCGGGAGCGGAGATCCTCCTCGGCGCGCATCGCGCGGGTGATCGCTTCGTAATTGCGGGACGCTTGCAGCAATTGGGTCATCTGCAGAACGGGCTGCACATTGGAGCCTTCGATGGCGCCTTGCAGCACGCGGGTGGTCGCAGGCTCCGGGGCTTGTCCGTTCGCCGAATAGAGATTGCCGCCCAGAGGCAGCAGCGTTTGCTCGTCGGCGAATGTCGATACGCCGATCTTGCCGACGATCGCGTCATCAGCTTGCACCGAGCCGTCGCTCGCGATTTTCACGACTTTCGCGTCGATTGGGATCACGATTTCCGAACCGGCGTCCGATAGGACGGCGTCGCCGGACTTGGTCACCAGCTTGCCCGAGGCGTCGCGAGAAAAGGCGCCGTCGCGGGTGTAGAACGCGCCCTTGTCGGTTTGGACGCTGAAGAAGCCTTTGCCGTCCAGCGCCACATCGAATTCGCGGCCGGTTTGGGTCAATGTGCCCTGCCCAAAATCGCGGAGCAGGGTGTTGGCCGAGTCGAAGATGACGTCGCGTGGGCCGATATTGGAGGCGGCCGGCGCGCGCGTAATCGGATGCTCGAGAATGAACTCAGCTTTGTAGCCGTTCGTGCCGGCGTTCGCGATGTTGTTGGCCATGGCGTCCACCTGCCGCAATAACGCGATCTGGCGGGACAGCCCGGCCATGAGAACATTGTCCATGGGGCGCCCTTATTCCGGCTTTATCTTGCAAGCCCGGCGCCATGATTAATTTCCATATTTTTCAACGAATTAACTATGGTTAATGCGCGTTAACCCGGTCATTTGCGCCGGTTTCCACAGTTCAGGGGGCAGAATTTGCCGCTCTAACGCTCCCTTAACCATCCAAGCCTCAGAAGGTGCTTTGGGAATTTGTCACCAGAGTTCTGTCTGCAATGTCTGCGAAGCCACCCAAGCCAGCTAAGCCCAAAAAAGAGAAGAAGGGCAAAAAAGGCGCTGCGCCCGCTGAGGGCGAGGACGCCGTCGTCGCCGCGCCGGAGGGCGCGGAGGGCGCGGAGGGTGAAGATGGCGCTGCGCCGAAAAAGAAGCTCGCCGGCAAAACTTTGATTCTCTTTGTCGTGCTGCCTTTGCTGTTGGTTGGGCTGGGCGGCGGGGCCGCTGCGATCATGTTCCTCGGCAAGAAGCCCGCTGAGGCGCACGCCACTGAAGATGGCCACGGCAAGGAGGCGGGCAAAGACGATCACGGCAAAGATAAGCACGCCAAAAAAGACAAGAAGGACAAGAAAAAGGAAAAAGGCGGTGGCCATGGCGGCGGCAAAGAGGGTGAGGGCGGCGCGACAATCACTGAAGGGCCTGATGGCGTGGCCTATTACGATATGCCTGCGGTCCTCGTGAATATTCAAAGCGAGAGCGAACGTCCCACCTATTTGAAGCTCAAATTGGCGGTTCAGTTCGAGGACGCAGAAACCGCAGAAGGTCTCACCGAGGTTATGCCGGTTTTGACCGACCAGTTCCAAACGTTTCTGCGCGAATTGCGTATGGACGATATCTCCGGCTCGGCCGGCACCTATCGCTTGCGTATGGAACTGCTCCGCCGCGTCAATCTCGCGATGTCACCGGAACAAGCCAGCGCGGTTTTGATTGAGGAGATGCTCGTTCAATAGACGAGCATATCGCACATGGCAGACGGCTTCGAAGATGCTCCTTCCGGTGATGCGAAAGCCGGCGCGCCCATAGGCGCGGAGCGGATTCTCAATCAGGATGAAATCGATTCGCTGCTGGGCTTTAGCTCCGCGGACAAAGAAGACGATTCCCTCTCGGGCGTTCGGGCCATTATCAATTCGGCTTTGGTGTCTTACGAACGCCTGCCGATGTTGGAAATCGTGTTCGACCGGCTCGTGCGTCTGATGACGACCAGCTTGCGGAATTTCACCTCGGATAATGTCGAAGTTTCGCTCGATCAAATTACCTCGTTGCGCTTCGGCGATTACCTGAACTCGATCCCGCTGCCGGCGATTATCTCGGTGTTTCGGGTGGAGGAGCTCGACAATTTCGGCCTCCTGACGATCGATTCCAGCCTAATCTATTCGATCGTCGACGTGTTGCTTGGCGGTCGCCGCGGTACGGTGGCGCTGCGCATTGAAGGCCGGCCATATACGACGATCGAGCGCACCTTGGTCACCCGCATGGTCGAAGTTGTGTTGAACGATGCACGGCAGGCTTTTGCGCCGCTGACGCCGGTGAGTTTCAAGCTTGACCGGATCGAAACGAACCCGCGCTTCGCCGCGATCGCGCGGCCGGCCAATGCGGCGATTTTGGTGAAGCTTCGCGTCGACATGGAAGACCGCGGCGGCCGAATCGAGCTCATGTTGCCCTACGCCACGCTCGAACCGATCCGGAAAATGCTGCTGCAACAATTCATGGGTGAAAAGTTCGGTCGCGACAATATTTGGGAAGGCCACCTCGCCACCGAATTGTGGTCCACCGGCATGCAAGTCCAGGCTGTGTTGGATGAACAGCGCGTGCCCTTAAAGCAGGTCATGGATTTGAAGGTCGGCGACACATTGATGCTGAACGCCAATCCGGATTCGCCGGTGGTTTTGAAGTGTGGCGACGTCGCGCTCACCAAGGGAAGTATGGGCCGAATTGGCCATCGAATCGCTGTGCGCGTTGAAGAATCCCTGACGCCGCACGCCAGCCGAATGTTGCAACAACAATGATGATCGACGCCTCCACAATGTTCGAGATCTTCCTCGCGATCCTTTTGATCGCGTGTCTTGTATATTGCTGGCGCGTGGAGCGCAGCCTTGCGCAATTCCGCGCATCGCGGGCCGATCTGGAAAAATCCGCACGGGAATTGGTGGTCGCCGTCGGCAAAGCCGAAGGCGCTATCAAAGGACTTCGCCTGGCCAGTCATGAGACAGGCGAACAATTACAAGAACGAATCATCGAAGCGCGCGCGCTGGCCGACGAGTTGGCGGTCATGGGCGGAACGCGCTCCGCAAGGTCGCCTCAGTCGCGTTCTGCCCCTGAAACCCCAATGTGGAATCGCTGACATGAATTTGCCGCCGAGTAAGCTTCCGGAATTTCCCGATATCGCCCAGCGATTGACGCCGCGCGGCGGCGGACAGAAAAAACCGCCCAAAAGGCCTGCGCGCGTACGCATCATGCCTGCTGTGATCGTCGCAATCCTGTGCGTGTTGGCGGTGAAGGCGATTGATATCGGCCGGCATTCCGGTGAAGTGCGCGCGGCCACTCAGGCTGAAGGCGCCAAGAAAGCTGATGCGCCTGGCGCGAAGGACAAACACGCCGAGGCCGATCCCAAAGCGCAGGCCGCCGCGGCCTCGATGGACGCCGGCGTAGCGTCGGTTGGCGAACATAGCGCCGCGCCGGTCGCGCCGGACCTTACTCTTGCGTCTTCCGCGAATGTCGAGGGCAATGCGAAGTTGAACGTCGCGCAATGCCCTGGACCAAGCGTCGCTGAGCAAGCGGGCCTTTCCGCCGCCGAGGCGCAAGTGCTGCAGAGTCTCGCCGATCGCCGCAAAACACTGGACAGCCGCGGCGGTGATTTGGAGATACGTGAGCAATTGCTCGCGACGGCCGAAAAGCGCATCGAGCAACGCCTCAATGAAATGAAGGCGCTGCAAGCACGTGTACAAACGGCCTTGGGTGGTTTGGATGAGAAGGCGGACGCCGATACCGCCGCTTTGGTGAGCGTCTATGAAAAGATGAAGCCCAAAGCTGCCGCCGCTGTGATGGAAACGCTCGATGATGAGGTCGCATTGCGCGTCGCGCGCCGGATGAAAGTGGCGACTCTTGCGACCATCATGAGTTCGATGGCGCCGGCCCGCGCCAAGCATCTGACGGAGATGATGGCTCGGCGCGTCGATTCGGTGAAGAAGGTGGCTGAATCCGCGATTGCTGGCAGCGCCGCGCCGAAGCCGAAGGCTGAGAAACCAGCGCAGAAAAAGTCCGCCGCCGCCGCACCGCCTGCGGCTGCGCCGCCGACGCCCGGCGCCTAAAGATGGTTTTGCGCACGTCCATTTTGTGGCGCGCGCCTTTAGCCGGAGCGGTCGCCGCCGCCGGCATCGCTACACCTGCGCCGTTTTCCGCGTGGGCGGGCGATTCTAATGCGACTATCACTGCGAGAACCATCAATGGCGTGCTGCGCATTGGCGTCGCGTGGCCCGAAGCGATGGCCGAGAATCCGCCGGCCATCGGCGCGGAACTCGACGACAATATTTTAATCGTCCGCTTTGATACGCCGCTGAATGCGGACGTCTCTGATCTGGCCGCCAAGGCGCCGGATTATATCCGCGCCGCGCGTATCGATTCCAACGGCAAAACGCTCCGTATCGCTTTGAAATCCGCGATGAAGGCGCGCGTGGATTCGTCCTACAATATTCAGGCGATCGATCTGACGCCGCCGGATTACAAGGGCAAGTTTCCGGGTGTGGATTCGGCGAAAGCCAAAAATATTCGCGATGCCGCCGCTGCGGTCAAGCAGCGCAAGGCTGTTGCTGAAGCCGCGCTTTTGGCTGCGCCGCCGACCGTGGTGGATGTCAGTGTCGGTCAAGCGCCGAACCTGACGCGCATCGCCTTCGAGTGGAAGAAGCAAGTCGGCTATTCGGTGAAGACCGAAAAAGATGCTGTGCGTGTTCGCTTCAATGTGCGCGCCAAAGCGGACATCGCCGAGATGCGCATCGACCTTCCAAAATATATCAAGGATGTGACGCAGACGACCGACGCGCGGACGCTGGAAGTTCTCTTGAAGACGCAGCCGAACGTCGCGGCGAAGCACTTTCGCGACGGCGACTACATCGTGGTCGATTTAACCGAAGCGCGGGCGCAAAGCCCCGATGAAGCTCTGCAAGAAGCGCTCGATAAGAAGGGCGCCGGCCAAAAGGGGAGCGAACATTCCGCCGGCGATCCTAAGGCTCTGCATCCGGAGGGTGATCCCTATAGGGCGCAAAGCGAGCAGGCCCCTGCACCGGACGGCGCGCCGCCGGTTTCTCCCGAGAACGCGTTGGCGCTGGCCAATCCCGTGCCTTCATCTGGAATCGTCAAAGTTGAGGGCGAAAGCTCGCGGCGCGGCGCGGAGTTCCGGATCGCATTCGCCAATCCTGCGGCTGCGGCGGTGTTCCGGCGCGGCAAATATATCTACGCGATGTTTGCGGCCGATGCTCAATACGATCTTCGCATCAACAAAGCCGATGCGGCTTCGGCGCTGGAGGTCACGCCGCTCCGGGCGCCAGGCGGGATTTCCGGCCTGCGCATCAAGGCGCCCGACAATCTTTTTGTCTCGGCGACCCCTGAAAAGGCGCGCTGGACCATTCGGCTGACGCCGCAAGGGGGTAAAGCGCCGGAGCCGGTGAAGCTGGCGGCCGATGAAGGCGTGAACGGCATTGAATTGAAGGTTGCGCTGCCTGGCGCCACGGCGCTGGGCGCGGTAATCGATCCGGACACGGGCGCCCGCGTGGATTTCGCGGCGGCGTTCGGCCCGCCGTGCGGCATGCAGCGCGAGCGGCGGTTCGTCGAAGCCTTGGCGCTGCCTACGGCGCATGGCGCCGCATTCGAAACCTACGCCGACGATGTGCGCTTCGCGGTGGGTGAAAATCATGTGCGCATGCGCCGCCCTGTGGGCTTGCAGATCACCACGCTGCGCAATTCTTCGCAATTGCCGGGCGATAAGCGCGCCTCGCCGGGCTTTATCGACTTCGTTGGTTGGCGCGCGCCGGTGGACACCCCGCCGATGCAGCACTTCCAAAAGTTGGAGGCGCTCGCTGCAGCGGCGGCGCCAGGCACGAGCGCGGCGGTGCGCGCGCGGATGAATCTGGCGCGGGCGTTTTTAGCCTATGAATTGGCGCCCGAAGCGCTGGGCGCCCTGAAACTGGCTTTGGAAGAAGACCCCAAGCTGGAAAACTCCACTGCGTTTCGCGCCATGCGCGGCGCGGCGGATGTTATCATGGGGCGGATGAAGGATGCTGAGACGGAATTTTCCGCCACCGCCTCCTTGAGTGACCCGTCTTCGGCGTTGTGGCGCGGCATGGTGCTCTTGTCGAAGGAAGATTATGCCGGCGCGCGTGATGCGTTCCTTTCCGGCAATTCAGCGCTGCCGCTTTATGCGCCGGTGTGGCGAGCGAAGTTTCAGGCGGGCGCGGCGCGGGCCTCGCTTGGCATGGGCGACGTCGCCGCTGCGCAAACCTATATGAAGGCCGCTTTCGCTTCAGGCTCCAGCGGAGAGACGCTGGACGATGTGCGCTTGATGCAAGCCAAGGTGAAAGAGGCGGCGGGTGAGGTGGACGACGCCTTCAGGATGCTCAGTGAGCTAACGAAATCGCCGCGCGAACCCACGTCCGTCAAGGCTGGGTTCGAATTGACCCGTTTGGGCGTGGAGCGCGGCAAGATGACGCCGACGCAGGCGATCGATCTCTTGGAAGCGTTGCGTTTCCGTT
>Ga0247832_1000917_pt1 | contig 56342 bp, 72 predicted proteins | sample LaCruzMarch2015__10_FD_192407 | JGI IMG/M metagenome (GOLD analysis project Ga0247832, IMG submission 192407) | Freshwater microbial communities from meromictic Lake La Cruz, Castile-La Mancha, Spain - LaCruzMarch2015_4m | ecosystem: Environmental > Aquatic > Freshwater > Lake | place: Spain... | reverse complement strand
CCAAAACCAGAAACAAAACCCAAACTAGCTACGATGCCAGTACCCGTAAAATCTTAAAGAAACATATTTATAAGTATGAATGATATCCATCAACATATTATTGCTAGATTGAAGCAGCAGGCTAGGTTATCTGGCGCCGGTGACCGGCGAAAAAGACATAAAGCTGGAACTGCGGCTGCAATTGCACAGAACGAAGCAAACACAACTTCTCAGCAAAATCTAATTGCTGTATATAACAAATTAAATGAATCACTTCTGGCGATTGAAAAAGAAAATTCATCCGTTTCAATTGGTATTGAAAAATTAATTAATAAACAACGAGAATTAGCTGCTAATGTTCAAACTACATCAAAACAATTAAACATATTAGCCCAACGAAATGCTGATTTACAGAAATCATTTGGATTATCTGTTGAAGCAGCCGGCGCATTAGGTTATAAATTAGATGGACTTGCAAGTAAATTAGGCGTTTCTAGAGCGGCGGCTGAAAAACAATATAATGCAATAAGTAAATTAACTGGTGGTACTAGACAACAAATCGGCAAACTGCAAGAATTAAATACATATTATACTGTTAATCGGGGTCTAACTCAAGACATGACAGACGGGTTACTAGCATTTGCTGCAGCACAGACTGAAGGAGGCACGGATGATGAAATTCAAAAACAAGTTTTATCGCAACAAAAATTATATGCTGCAATCGAAAAAACTACTGGAATTTTAGGTGCACAACAAGACATAGAAGAAGGAATTGGAAAAGCGGCTGCTGGTACTCGATTAACATTTAAAAAATATCCAGCTCAACTAGGAATGGCTGTTATGAAAGCTAAAGCCCTAGGATTAGAATTATCAGATCTTGAAGCAATTGGAGATAATTTATTAAACATAGAATCTAGTGTCGGCGAAGAATTAAATTATCAATTACTTACCGGCCACCGTTTAGTTGATGGGCAAGGCAAAAGTTTAACTAATAAATATCGAGAATTATATCTAACCGGAAAATCTGCTGAAGCAGCCCAAACGTTAGCTAATATTGTAACACAAGAAGGTGATACTTTAGAAAATAACATGTTGGCTCGAAAACAAATGGCTAAAACATTGGGTATTGAAGAAGAAAAATTAAATTCCATTGTTGAAAAACGTAAACTAATAAAAGGCCTTACCGATGCCTCCGGAAAACCATTATCTGTAGATTTAGTTGGAAAAACCGGAAAAGACTTAGAAGATGCCATTCGCAAATCAATGGAAGGCAAAAAACAATCTGATATCGATGCAGCTGTAAAAGCCATGGCAGAAAAGGATGATATTCGGTCTCCGGAAGCCAAAACGGCAGATATTTTAGCATCAATTGAAGCCAATGGTATTAAACTACAAATGACTACTAAAACAACAGATCCAAAAACCGGTAAACAGACTGCAGAATATGATGCGTCAATCATTGCAAATGCCGCCGCAGCATCTACAACGCTAGTTAGTAAGTTTAAAACAACAATGGAAGAACAATTTCAAGATTTTATTAAGTCTAACGCTGAAATAGTTGGCCAAAACACATTAATGCAAAAAAGAATGGATATACACGCAGGTAGTAATTATATGCTATTAAGTGATGCTTTAAAATCAACCGGCGGTCTGACCGGCGGTCTGACCGCAGCATTTGATAAAGCCATTAAAGAAATAACAGATGAAATACCGATCTCATTCAAAACAGCACTCACCGGTGCAACAATTACAGATTTAACCGTAACAAATTTACACACCGGAATTCCGGCCGTAGACACAGACGACGCCGTTATGATCAATGATGGTATTCGTTTCAACCCGCGTGATAAATTCCGCACAATAAACGATGGAATGACGGTAGCTGGTACCAATGTCGGAGGATTAGACCGATATGCAGCCCAATTGGAACGACGAGATCGCAATTTTGAACAAAGCATGAAACAAGTTGTAGCATCGATGGCCACAGCCGTGACAACAGCAATAGAACGAGCTAATTTAAAAGTTAACATGGATCGTACGTTTGCCGGATCATCAATGAACCCACGTGGTAAATATGGAGGGGCATAATGCCAGATATTAATTTTAATTTTGGAACAACGGTTGATTCAAACAACAATAGCATAACATTGAATTCGGCTACCGGGACATGGAGCAATCCAACTTTAGGTAGTTTTCAGTTTGCTGCAAGAACACCATATGGCGATTCATATACATATAAAAGCAATGCTTCGCCAATTGGCGAATATAACCGAAATCCAACTCAGGCAAAGAATCGCAGACTAAATCAATCTACAGCATATACATCTCCCGTAGGTCCCGTATTTACCGGAGTGAAGGATACGGCGTGGATTCAACAATGGAAAGATTTACAAATAGCATCCACATATTCAACACCGGCTGGACCTGGATTGTATGGTGAGGCGGCATCTGCTACACAAGCAGGTTTATTATATACTAATAAAACCGCCGGCAGTGTTGGTGGAAAACTTGCTAATTTTGCAATTAGAGGTGCATCAACATTCCTAGGCATTGCTGCAATAACACCATTTTCGTCAAAATTACTCGATCAAGCCGGATCGCTTACATCAACATATGCAACCACCCCGATTGAATCAAAAAATAATAAAGTTTTCGGAGTAGAAACGCCACTCTTAGATTTCCGAGCAAGAAAATTTGCTATTAGAAATTTAACAAATGACCAAAATTCAATTGCTGGAGATATAATTAATGTTTTTGATCGTAGATATGATGGAGCGAGTGCTGCACTCAGAGGTTCTGCTTTTGCGGGCGGTGTTGCAGCTTCAAATTTGTTAACTGGACCATATACATTCTTCAATTTAGATACAAGATATGGATGGGGACAACATGATGATCCCGCAGCAATTCGCAATGATTATACATTGAGATCAAGCATTGCAAAATCAGCCGGCGAGGCAAAAAATATCTATAGAAAAGCATTGGCATTCACCGAAGCAGCAATACCATTCCGCGGAGATCGGGTCAATGTAATTGATTTCAAAAAACGAACATGGAATTCAATTTATCAATGGGTTGATAGTGATATTAAACTTGGCGAAAAAGGCAAAGAAACCCTTGATAAAATTAGAAAATGGTCAGCTGACGCAGCATCAACACTAGGTGTTAATCCGTATGGAACAACCAAAGATTTTATTAAATTTTTCTTTACCGGTCCAGATTTATTTGCAGGTGGTGGCGATCAAAGCAAGGACTATGCATTAGTATTTCGCGCAATACTAACTAGTTTTACAGATCAATTCTCTCCTAGTTGGTCACCTGTTAATATGATTGGTAGAGCAGATCCAAACTATACATATGGTGGCGTATCCCGCGATGTAGATTTAGCATTTACCGTGTATGCAACCGATCGGGATGAATTACGATTTATATACAGAAAATTAAATGCATTAGCATCATATACTGCTCCAGAATATAATCGAAGCTCAAAATCATTGGTTGCTCCGTGGATTCGATTAACTGTTGGGGATTTACTTGTATCACAAGCAGCAGTCATTAATAGTTTATCATATACATTCTTAGATGGCGATTCAACTTGGGAAATTAATTTTGAAGAGGATCCAGAGATGATGCAAGTACCTCATAAGGTTGATGTATCAATGGGTATACATTTAGTAGGAAATCAATTACCGGAACAATTAGGTAGTTTCTATTCATTGAGTAAAGATTTTGATAAAAACGGAACAACAATTGGAAAAGATTCTGGTCGAACATGGTTATATGATACAACTACGGTAACTGCTGCAAATAAATCTGGAGCACTTGGACAAGAAGAACAAGATAAATCTACACAACCAAAAGAGCTACAACCAATTGTTTAATCTGTTTTAACTTTTGTATAACTATAACAATATAAGATAAAACTGTATACAGTAACACATAAACCAAAGAATTAGTTGAAACATGATAATAAATGATATAGGATAATAACAATGGGTAGATATACTAATATTGAAATAAAAACACCGGCCGGCATTCGTAGGTATAAAACTGAATTGTTAACAATACCGCCGGCAACAGATGACATTATTTTACAAATAACAACTCCAGAACGACTAGATAAGTTATCACAAGAATTTTATGGTACTCCTAGTTTATGGTGGACAATTGCTTCAATTAATTCATTAAAAGGATCATCATATATGGTTGCATCAAATATCATTATACGAATTCCAACCCGAGACCGAATAACTAGTTATATAGAACAATTAAATACAACACGATGAATATATTTTATACACAGGTTGATGCAAATTTACAAAAAGAATTAAATGCACGAGCAAAAAGTGCAACCATTCGGGATACTAATTCATTGAATTTTATGTTAGGTAAAATTGCCAATGTGGAATTGAGTGCATATGAAGGGCCCGGGCCTGCAGTAAATGACAGTCAACGTATTCATGTTTTAGGTGGAAGTCGTATTTTGGGTCGAGATTATTTAGCATATGGCCAAGACGGTTTTTTAAATGCAAATAAAAAAGTTGAACGACCGGCTGATCAATTAGAATGGAATTGGAATCCTTTAACTAAAAAAGCTGATGCAACAACATTAATTGATGTACCAAATCCACAAAGACGAATACCACCATATATTTCTAGTGCAGACATTCAAATTGGTGATAATTCAATGGGATTGTTAAATACTGCAAATGTAGTAATTGAAATTCCGAATGCAGAGCGAGACTTGAATTTAATGGAAGAAATATATATGCGGCCTGGTCGTTATGTTAAACTAATGTTTATACATGATGCAAAAACATTGGTATCTGTAGCAGAAACTCAAGGTTTATTAACAGGAAGTATTCCATCAGATGTAAAATTAAAAGAATTATATCCGGGTGTCGATTTAGATGCAAAGAAAACTGAAATTCGCAGAATGAATCAAATAGTATTTGAAGGATTGTTAACTAATTTTAATTTTTCATATCAAAAAGATTTTAGTGTACAGTTACAAATACAACTCAGGGGAACAAGTAACGTTTTTACCGATGTATCAATGTTTATTGATGCACAAGGTAATTCGCCTAGTACCAACACAGCAAATCCAATAGCCGATCCTGCAAAATATAACGCAACGATAAATTCAAACTTGCAACAAACAGCAATTAATAATAACGGCCGATCTGGACTTCTTACAAATCCATTTGCTAATACTAACAATGGTATTAATTTTCAACCACTTCCGACAACTAATAATATAAACTCCGGCAGAAAATTTTATATTCCACCAGCACCAATACCGCCAATTGATTTATTAAATTTACCACCTAGAGTATCATTCTATCAACAATTATTTGCTCAAGTTGAAGTAGATTATGAAATTTCATTTGAAAAGAAAAATGAAAAGGCAGTAATTAATATTACAGAAACTACTGCACCGGATAATAAATACACAAAACTAGAAAAAATCCTAAACCGATTAGATAAGCCAGCAAATACAATACATACTGATCATTATTTTTTATGTGGTAACGCGTGGGATCAATCAGTTACTATTAATAGTAAATCAACCAATGAAGCGGCAACATTTCAAAGATATATAACATTAGGATATTTAATTAATTTTATTAATAATACGGTATTGCGTGAAGAGTCATCCGGCCGGTCCACCGGGAAAACAGTAACAAATGCACAAATCATTTGCTCTGATAAATTTTGTTATAGCGTGTATTATCCAGAACTATGTTCTATTGATCCACAAAATATTTTATTACTACCAGCAGACGACAAACGAGGTACTACCGAATCATATGGCACCGGTGCAACACAAAAAAGATTTTTTAAAGATACATTGTCAGTAGATAATACATGGGAAGGATTCACCGGAAACTTACAAGACAAAACAGATCGGGCATATCCTTCGCGGATCATGATTAATTTAGATTTAATCAATGACATATTAGAATCATTATCGGCAGGAAATACTACAGGATTCAAAGTTTCTGATTTTTTATCCGCAATTAGTTTACAAATATTAAATGCTACATCTGGTGCAATAAGTTTAAAATTAATAACACACCCTGAAGATCAAACAGTATTAGCATTTTACGATGAAAACTTTATAGGAACACCAGAAGATAAACGAGGTGTTACAGAATATACTATTCCTATGACTACTACCGGCACTATAGTACATGATTTCCAACTCAAAGCAAGTTTACCAGACAATGTGTCATCATTATCCTATGTATTAAATCAAGATCCATCCCGCATTACAACGCAGGATATTGGGCCATACATTAATTATATGTATAATAGCAATGATCCAACAAAAGTAGCAGAAGCAGAACAATTACATGCAAATAAACATGCAGAATTTAAAAGTGCATTAACATCAGCTAAATCTAAATTTGCTGCAACAATGGTTGATACAAATTTACAAGCTGCATTAGATCTAGCACAGAAAAATTATTTATCAAGACCAACACCACTATTGAAGGATGACATACAAAGAATTGCACCTATTATTCCATTTGATATAACATTTACAATTGATGGGATTCATGGCTTTCGATATGGAGATGTATTGACATTTGACGTACTTCCAAAAAAATATAAAGTTAATACGGTATTTAGTATTGTAGGTGTTAATCATCAAGTATCCCAAGATAGTATTTGGACAACTGAAATACGATGTATAATGCGACCTAAAGTTAACGGATAATATGAGACTTAAACTATTATATTCACCAGATGAAATTACCAATAATTTATATACTTTTGGTAAAGAATGGATGACTACGGCAAATACAGAATATATTGGATTATATCATACGTATGCAACTGGAGAAGTATATACCGAACCGAGTTGGAACATAAAAAATTCTATACAATTAATTGCATATGAAGACATTTCATCCGCAAAATATCAATACACCCAAGTAAAGTCAATAAATACATCATTTATTAGTCCTACGCAATATCAAGCAGAAAATTCAATTACACAACCAAATCAGCCTCAACTACAACGCTATTTTATTCAACAAAAAAATGATTTAGCAAACATCATGGAAATTGATTCTACACAGTATGAACAATATGCAACGGGACAAATTGATTCAAATATTTATACCGCAGTTAAATTAACTTGGTATATTGCTGGTCCAATTGATGACATTCTAACAAACAACACAAAGCAATTTGGTATTCAATCAAAAAATAGACAATCTATACTTAACGTTGAAAAATTAATGCCGGGAATAACCACCAAATTATCAAATTTATTAGAATTCTATACAGACACGGATTTCATTGTCCCGCGGGACATTAATCTTGGATAATTGCATTTTTTTTCATATTATTCTAGTATGATACTAGACCACGAACAAGATGTAATAAACTTATTAGATCGCATTGTCGATACTAAAACGTTGCTTGTTCCGATATTTTCTAGTCCTACAATACATGTTTCGCAAAATCCATTAGTGGCAATATACATATATTCTGAAACTACCGATGAATGTATTATTCCAATGCGGCATACCGAACAACTAAGGGGCTTTTTAGAACTTGTCCCGAGGTTTTTACAATTACGCAATATCTTTATCCACGACAAGAAGCAGTGGCTTCAAACCGGTGGGACTGAGGATGTATGGGATGTTAAAACTTTGTGGTGGTATACATATGGAGAGGCCTACGAAGAAGCCCATTATCCAACCGCAGCGCACCAATTTTATTGGAGAAGACATTCAGCTTTGCCCCATGTTAACGCAATAGTACCATTACAAAAACATTTAGAAATGTGTCAAAAGATACGACACTATGCTTGGCCAATGTGTATGAATGCAGTAATGTCAGATTCATATAAGCAATTCAATAGCATATATCCGCAAGTATTTGCGCAGATTGAAACAGCAGGTCTGCAAGTTACTGATACATTCCGAATGCCGGAAATAGTTAAGGATGCTAAAGTATATTCACAATACAATTATCACACAATGACCGGGCGTCCTAGCAATGCATATCGAGGATTTAACTTTGCAGCAATGAACAAAGAAGATGGAACTCGATCAGCATTTTGTAGTCGCTTTGAAAACGGAGCATTAGTTGAAATGGATTTTGATTCATATCATGTTAGATTGATTGCAAAACTTATAAGATATGAATTGCCTGTATCATCAATACATGATTATTTAGGAAAATTTTATTTTGGTGTGGATTCATTAACAGACGAGCAACGAGCCGAAAGCAAACAAATTACCTTTAGATTGTTGTATGGTGGCATTGATTCAGAATTTTTATCAATACCATTTTTTCGGCAAGTAAACACATTTATATATGACTTATGGGCAAAATGGAAATCAAAGCATTATGTTGAAACACCTGTTCTTAAACGGCGACTAACTGCAGATGCGTTAAAAAATATGACCGCAAGTAAATTGTTTAATTATTATTTGCAAGCTACTGAAACGGAAGTGTCTGTGCAAAAATTGCAACAAGTACAAGACATATTGAAAACACATCATACGCGTATGATACTTTATACATATGATAGTATTTTAATAGATTTAGAAATATCAGAAATAAAAATTTTACCGGAATTACAATATTTATTAGAAAAAGGCGGATTTCCTATAAAAATGAAATATGGTAATACATATGATAAAATGTTAGAAGTAAAAAAATGATCGGAATTTATAAAATCATATCGACATCTAATAAAATTTATATAGGCCAATCAATTAATATTGAAAAACGATGGACGTCATATAAACGAAATAACAATTTTCAATTTCAAACAAGATTAAAAAAATCAATTGATAAATATGGTATAGATCAGCATAAGTTTATTATCGTAGAAGAATGTACGATTGACCAATTAAATAATCGAGAACGTTACTATCAAGATTTATATAATGTTTTAGGTCCGAATGGTTTAAATTGCAGATTAACAACATCTGAATCTAAAACTGGAAAAAATTCTATAGAATCTAATATTAAACGCGGTTTAACGCAAAAAGGAAAACCAAAAGGGCCTAGGCCAGATGTAGCATTACGTAATAAAATTATACATTCCGGGAAAATTATATCTGACCAACATAAGGAAGTTTTGAGAAATCGAAAAGGTACATGGAATCATTCTGCAGAATCTATAGAAAAAATACGAAATAAAAATAAAAGACCTAAATCGGAACTAGAAAAATTAAATATGTCAAATGCTTGGCTATTTAAAAAACATGTTATATGTCCACATTGTAAAAAATCTAGCAAAAATACAGCAAATATGTATAATTGTAAAAATATAACTAAAATAAACTAACTAAATATTTATATATAAAATAAAAACTATATCTTTATGAACATAGATTTAATATTAACGGAGTGGTGTTACAGATTACCAAAAGGATATCCAACGACTTCCAAAGATTACGATGTATTGTATCAAGTAATTGTAGAAGTTGCTAATGTTACTCCTGATTATGCTCGGCAAATTGTTGAACGTGCCAAAGTGGTATCACAACAATTAATTGCAGAATCTATCGAAATAGACTCTATAGAAAATCCAGCACTAGTAGAAGCACTTAATGCAGCAGGTAAAATTGCAGAATTTCGTCAATTTTTAAGTTTACTACCTACAGAAGCAGATCCAATAACATTGAAATATCTAAATTCAATGACACTAGAAAGTGCTGCACAATTTGCTAATTTATTATATTCACAAAACAGCATCGATGAAAATCAACTCAACCAAACTAGTTTTATGACAGGTGTTGCATCTGACCTATTTAGATTAGAACCAAAAGGTTTAGGTAAAGGTGAAATATTTTTAGCTGCATTGATACAAGATGCCCGAATTAATGGTGGTGGTGAAAGCTTTGATATGACAGTTAATGGAAAACCATATGAAATCAAAGACTATACTGGTGGTAAAGGAAATGCAAAATCAATTAGGTTAGGAACCAAAGCTAGTGTAACGCGCTTCAAATTTTGGGATGAAATAGTAACCACATTGAAACGACTTGATCAATTACGGGGAACAATGGAAAATCCAAAAATTGATTTTCACAAGTATTTTGATCAACCATTATTAGACGCAATTGTATATTTAGATAGTCGTCGCCAATTCATTATGGCAGGTAATCTAAACATGAAAGATAAACAATATTTAGATCAATTTTATCGAGAAGCAAATGCATTGAATTCCGATATTAACGGATATACCAATGTCATATTGCGAGGACCAAATGCAATTCCAATTGAAATGTCAATTGAGCCAATCACAAAAACACCTGATGGGTCAATTGTTATAAAACCAATTGAAGACGGCAGTCAAGACGTAACTTATATCAATTCAGAATTACGTCGATTGAAATATGTACGAGACCCATCTCAATTAAATGCAGATTTGCAACAAGCAGTAAATGAAATACTTGGCAGTGATTTGCAATTCATAGTTTTTAGAAAAGACAGGATACGAGTTACCAATGATTTTCGTTATGTAGTAATTGATGCCGGTAAAATTCGTATCATTGAAAAGGCAATCGGCGCAGATAAAATTGATTTAACAGACACAGACATAACCGAGGAATATGAACTTTGAAAACCCAACTACTTTGCACATTTGCACATAGATCAGACTTAAACATCGTTATCGACTACATACAGCAAAGTTACATTATACCAGAACAACGAATATTTGTATTTGCAAATGCAGATGCAGCAGATAATTTATATTGTACATATAATGCCGATGCCGGAACGCAACGGGGTCAGAATACAATAAGCATACACCGGAAAAAAGAAACCAATACATTGTATACAGTAAATGCATTGAACGAGATAATTCGTGCAGTAAATAACGGCGTATTAGACAAAACATACCAGCTGGATTGGACGATATATCAAAATTCATTTATCTTAACTGATGAGGCAGGATATCGAGTTATTGACCTTGTTTTCTTTAAGAAAATTACTTGGAAGTAATATTTATATATAGGAACAGTCATGAAAAAATTAGAAAATATGCGCCGATTTGGTACCAAGAATTTAAGCGAAGATACTGATTCAAATAATAACGGATATCCAGATAGCACAGAAGTTAATACCAAAGGCCGCGGACCTTCAATTCAAATTAACGGCCCATATCCTGAAAAATTCTTTTTAAATGATAGTATTGCTACTTTAAAAAATTCAAAAAAAGAAATTGCAACAATATTTAAACATCCTAAGGATAATGACTATTATGTAATTGTTAGGATACCATATAATAAACGTTCAATGACATCTTCTTATTATGAAATTGAAGCAGATACATTAGATGAGTTAAAAATGGAACTTATAGAAAATGAATTTATGTTACCAACAGAAAATATAGAACAATTTGTTATAGACGGAAACATAATATAAAAAACTTAACAATTAACTTTGATTTAACGACATAACTAATTAAAATATAATTAATTAACTAAGGAAACTAATTAAATGAATTATGAACAAATTTACAAGCAACTAATTGACCGAGCAAAAACAAGAGTCTTAACAGGTTACAAAGAAAGGCATCATATTATTCCTCGTTGTGTAGGTGGAAGCGATGATGCTTCAAATCTTGTAGAATTAACAGCTAGAGAACATTTTATCGCACATAAACTTCTTTGTGAAATTTATCCGGAAAATAATAAATTACGTTATGCACTCTGGGCAATGGTTGTATATAAATCTAAAAAAAATCAAAGAACATATAAAATTTCAAATCGAGAATATCAATCAATACGTTTATCTGTAATTGATATCATACGAGAAACGCAACTTAATCGAGAACGTTTACCTCATTATATCGAAACGAAACAAAAAATATCAACGGCACTTAAAGGAAAATCTAAGTCAGATCAACATATCAAAAATATGTCAAAATCACTAAAAGGCAAACCTGCTTGGAATAAAGGTACGAATGGTATTATTAAAGATTCTGATGAAACGCGAGAAAAGAAACGATTAGCTCATTTAGGTAAAAAACGAAAACCACACACTGAAGCAACAAAAGAAAAAATTCGAAAAAGTTTAGAACAAACTAGACTTGAGAAAAAAAATCAAAATTAAATTTGGATTTAACCGGTAAATCAATTATATTATTATTAATTATTAACTTAAAAAAAAAAGGAAAATTATGGCGTTGAATCTTGATGCAATAAAAGCAAAACTCAATCAGTTAAACAAATCTGATGACAAAAAACAAAATTTGTGGAAACCTGAAGCAGGTAAAACGCGAGTAAGAATTGTACCGTATGTACATCGCAAAGACAATCCATTCTTAGAATTATATTTTCATTATGACATCGGAAAAAGATCCATGTTATCACCAATCACATTTGGTAATGCAGATCCAATTGTAGAATTTGCAGACAAACTTAAAAAGACTGGCGATAAAGATGAATGGTTGATGGGTCGTAAGATTGAACCTAAAATGAGAACTTATGTTCCTGTTATTGTTCGAGGAAAAGAATCTGAAGGAGTTAAATTTTGGGGATTTGGTAAACAAATTTATACAGAGTTATTATCTATTATTTCTGATGCAGATTATGGCGATATTACCGACTTAATGAATGGTCGCGACATTGATGTAGAATTCACTCCAGCAGAAGGTGCATCATTTCCTAAAACAGCAATACGTGTTAAGCCGAATACACAACCAGCAACTGATGACAAAGCAATTGCTGAAAAAATTATGAATCAGCCACAAATCACTGATTTATTTCCTGAGCCAACATATGAAGAATTAGAAAAAGCATTAACAGAATGGATGAATCCAGAAAATGCAGATTCAGATGTAGCGGATGAAGAAAGTGAAGAAGAAACAACTACCCCAGCTCCAGCTAAGGCATCAACTAAGCCAGCTGCCACAAAAGTAGATGATGTTTCAACCGCATTCAACGATTTATTTAATTAAGGAGTTACATGGCTAAAAGCAAAAGTAAGTCAGAACTGGAAGATGCGTTAGCAAACACCCTGGCAGACAGTATTAACAAACAATTTAAAGGGCAGGCACTTAAAACTGCATTCTTTTTAGACGGCGATGATGATTCTCCCAGCAATGTTAAAGAATGGATTTCATCCGGATGTGACTCACTTGATTTAGCAATCTCAAACCGCCCTAATGGAGGATTTCCTGTCGGGCGGATTACTGAAATTACTGGTTTAGAAGCATCTGGGAAATCTTTATTAGCATCGCATACTTTAGCAGAAACGCAAAAGAAAGGTGGCTTAGCAGTTTATATTGATACCGAATCTGCAACAAGTAGTGAATTTTTACAAGCTATTGGTGTTGATTTAAAAACCATGTTGTATGTTCCGCTAGAAACAATTGAAGAAATATTTGAAACTATCGAAACAATTGTTGAAGGGGTTAGAAAATCAAATAAAGATCGATTAGTTACAATTGTAGTAGATTCAATAATGGGTGCATCAACTAAAATTGAAATGGCCGCTGAATATGATAAAGATGGATATGCAACAAGTAAATCTATTATTTTATCAAAAGCAATGCGTAAAGTTACCAATTGGATTGCTAGAGAAAATATTTGTTTGATATTCACCAATCAGCTTCGTACAAAACTAGGTGTGTCATTTGGTGACCAATGGACAACATCCGGTGGTAAGGCAATTCCATTTCATGCATCTGTCAGATTGCGTATTAAAAACACCGGTATGATCAAAGCAAAAATTAATGGCGTTGAACAAGTGGTTGGAAGTAAAACTGAAGTTCAAGTTGTTAAAAATCGTATGGGACCACCACATCGCAAAGTAAACTATGAAATCTACTATGACAGTGGAATTGATAATTACGGTGGTTGGCTAGAAACTATGAAGAAATTTGATTTAGTGAAACAAGCTGGCGCACATTATACATTGCAAGATGTTGATACTGAAACTGGTGAAGTATTTAGCGAAATTAAATTTCAATCAAAGAACTTTATCGATAAGGTGATTAATCACCCAGAAATAAAAAACAGGTTATATCAAAGAATTTGCGATGCTTATATATTCAAATACCAAGCCGGAATTGATGGCGGAATTGATGATGTAATTATTATCGATGAAGTTTATGACGAAGAAGGGTAACATTCCAAATTAACAAGTTATGAATTACCAAAGAATACATGATGCTATAATTGATAGAGCTCGCATCGAAAGTTGCCTGAGTATCGAGAACGGCATCATGTTATTCCTAGGTGCTTAGGTGGAAATGATGATAAAATCAATTTAGTCAAATTAACAGCTCGAGAACATTTTATCATTCATAAATTGTTATAAACAATGGCATGGTGATAAATGTAAAACTTTGAAATTATCAAATAATTCCTTATAATAGTATATGAACAAATATCAAAAACTCTTTAAAGAGTTGCAACAAGAACGCAGTTTAACACCTACTAACACAGATGATCATATATTAGTTGTTGATGGATTAAATATGTTTATCAGAGCTTTTGGCGCTACTCCTGGTTATAATGAAGATGGACAACATGTAGGAGGAATATCCGGATTTCTTTACTCAATAGGTAAAGTTGTAAGAGATTTTCGCCCTAGTCGTTGCGTAATTGTGTTTGATGGCAGAGGTGGGTCTGCAAAAAGAAAACGCATATACAGTGATTATAAAGGTAATAGAGCTAATAAAACTAAATTGCGCAGACACGATCATCACGAATCTACTATAGAAGAAGAACAAGAGTCAATGAGACATCAATTTTCGCGATTGATTTCATATCTAGATAATCTGCCTATTACTTTTATTTCAATGGATGGTATTGAAGCTGATGACACAATTGCATACATAGCTGATATGTATCAAGATATTAGCAAAAAGATTACGGTTGTATCTACGGATAGAGATTTCTATCAATTGATAAGTCCTACATTACAAGTATGGTCTCCTATCAAAAAGAAAATGTATGATGAAGCTGCATTAATTGAAGAATTTGGAGTTCATCCTACAAATTATGTAGTATATCGTACATTTACTGGTGATGCATCTGATAATATTCCCGGTGTTGATGGCTTCGGCCCAAAAACGATTCTAAAAACATTCCCGGAACTTGTTAATGCTACAGAATTTACATTGACTGATTTACAAGACAAATGTAAATTGTTAACGGAATCAAAGAATCATCAAAAGGTTCTTGATAACTATGACACAATTGATAAGAATTATCGTTTAATGAATATAAAATTATTAGATATTCCTGCGCAAACTGCAACAAAAATACGAGGAATATTAAATGAACCAATTCCATCACTTAATCGATCTGAGTTCCAACGCTTATTTTATGAAGATAAGATGTGGTCTATAATGAAGAACTTGCCCGATTGGTTAAACAATACTTGGTTATCATTAGATGCATTTGCAAAACAAACACAAAATTAAATTTTGGATACGCTAACAATTTTTATATAATAGTTACATGACTGATCGATTGGCCGAGTATGGATTTACATTCCAAGTAAAAGTTATAGCTGCAATGTTTACGGATAGAGCATTCTTACAACAAATTGCAGATATCATTCAACCAGATTATTTTGATTCGGACTCAAATATTTGGTTATTGGAAATTATAATAGCTCACTTTCGAGAATATAAAACTCCACCTTCTAAAGATGTACTTAAAGTAAAAGTAACAGAAATTAGTGATGACGTTTTAAAAACTGCAATATTAGAGCAATTAAAAGAAGTATTCAGATTTATGGAATCTGATGATCTTTCCTTTGTTAAAGATGAAATACTTAAGTTTTGCAAAAATCAAGAAATTAAACAAGCAATTATGGATTCGGTAGGATTACTTAAAATGGGTAATTACGATGAAATAAAAACTAAGATTGATAGCGCAATGAAAGCTGGCGCTGATACCAATATCGGATTAGATTATAAAGCAAATATTTCAGCTCGATATGCAGAATCATCTAGACATACAATTACCACCGGGTGGGATGTTGTTGATGATTTAATGGATGGCGGATTAGCTCGAGGAGAATTAGGAGTAGTAATGGCTCCTGCAGGTATTGGTAAATCTTGGATGCTTATTAATATCGGTGCCAATGCAATGCGGGCTGGACACACCGTTATACATTATACATTGGAGCTCAATGAAAATTATGTAGGTCAACGCTATGACTCCGTATTGACAGGTATTAATGCCCAGACATTGAAACATCATCAAGACACAGTACAAGAAAAAATGAATTCATTGCGAGGTGATTTGATTGTTAAATATTTTCCAACCAAGTCAGTTGGTATAATGGGGTTAAAGGCACATTTAGAAAAAACAATCATGTTAGGCAAAACACCAGCACTTGTAATTGTGGATTACGGTGACTTGTTGAAGATCAATACAAAAAAGGATAAGCACGAAGCATTAGAAGAACTATACGAGGAGTTACGCGGAATGGCAGGGGAATATGATATTCCAGTATGGACCGCGTCACAAGCAGGGAGATCGGCATTAGAAGAAGATATTATTGAAGCAGATAAGATTGCATCATCATATGGAAAAGTAATGGTTGCTGATTTTTTAATGTCACTTTCTAGAAAAGTAGAAGATAAAATGTCAGGTACCGGTAGAGGACATGTTATTAAAAATAGATTTGGACCAGACGGTATTACTTTACCTAGTAAAATTAATACAAATAATGGTCAATTTCAATTCTTTGAACCACAAACTACTCAAGGTAAACAAACTACTCAAACCATGAAAACCGGAGAAAATTTAATTAAGAAAAATTTAGCTCAAAAGTTTAAAGATTTGGGTGGAACATTAGGATAAAAACATATTTATATAAAATTAGGCACGGAGTTATTTCCGGGCTTTTTTTGTCTAAAAACAATTTATAAATTTATTAAAAACGAGATTACAAACAATGGAGATTTCAAACAAAATTTTGAGTGAGATTACAGTATATATGAAATACTCAAAGTATCTTCCCGAACTCAACCGTCGCGAAACGTGGAAAGAATTAGTTACAAGAAACAAACAAATGCATCAAAAAACTTATCCGCAGTTAGTGGATGAAATTGAAAAAGCATATGAGTTTGTATATGCAAAAAAAGTATTGCCTTCAATGCGTAGTTTGCAATTTGGTGGAAAGCCAATTGAAATTTCTCCTAATCGTATCTATAACTGTGCATATTTGCCAATTGATGATCATAGAGCATTTGGTGAAGCAATGTTCCTATTATTGGGTGGAACTGGCGTAGGTTATTCTGTGCAAAAACACCACATAGAAAAATTACCAGAAATACATAAACCAAACCCGAAACGCAATCGCCGATATCTAATTGCTGATTCAATTGAAGGATGGGCAGATGCAGTAAAGGTATTAGTTAAATCATATTTCGTAGGTGGATCATCATTTGTATTTGATTTTAGTGACATTCGCCAAAAAGGTGCACGATTAGTTACATCAGGAGGAAAAGCTCCGGGACCACAACCACTTAAAGAATGTTTAATTAAATTGCAAGGAATTTTAGATGCAAAAGAAGATGGCGATAAATTATCTTCAATTGAAGTGCATGATATGGTTTGTCATGTTGCTGATGCGGTTTTAGCAGGTGGTATTCGTAGAGCAGCTCTTATTAGTCTATTTAGTGCAGACGATGAAGAAATGATTGCATGTAAATCAGGTAATTGGTGGGAAACTAATCCACAAAGAGGTCGTGCTAACAATTCAGCAACATTGATGCGTCACAAACTTACAAAAGAATTCTTTATGGATCTGTGGAAACGTGTTGAATTATCAGGAGCAGGAGAGCCAGGAATCTATCTAACAAATGATAAAGATTGGGGAACTAATCCATGTTGTGAAATTGCACTACGTCCATTCCAATTCTGCAACCTATGTGAAGTAAATTCATCGGATATTGAATCACAAGAAGATTTAGAAATGCGAGTAAAAGCAGCAGCATTTATTGGTACACTACAAGCAGGGTATACTAGTTTTCATTATCTTCGTCCAATTTGGCAACGTACTACTGAAAAAGATGCATTGATTGGTGTATCTATGACAGGTATTGGTTCAGGTGTTGTATTAGGATATGATATGAAAGCTGCAGCAAAAGCAGTTAAAATTGAAAATGAAAGAGTTGCAAACTTAATAGGAATTAATCGTTCAGCTCGTACAACCACAGTTAAACCAGCTGGAACAACTTCATTAGCATTAGGTACATCATCAGGAATACACGCGTGGCACAATGATTATTATATTCGTCGAATCCGAGTAGGAAAAAATGAAGCTATCTATTCTTATTTAGCAACAAATCACCCAGAACTAGTAGAAGATGAATATTTTCGTCCACACGATACGGCAGTTATATCTATTCCACAAAAGGCTCCGGATGGTGCAATTCTAAGAACCGAATCTCCATTTCAATTATTGGACCGTATTAAGAAAGTACACTTAGAGTGGGTTAAACCAGGACATAGATCAGGAAATAATACACATAATGTATCAGCTACTGTATCATTAAGAGATGATGAATGGGATTTAGCAGGAGAATGGATGTGGAATGAACGTCAAAATTACAATGGATTATCAGTTTTACCATATAATGGCGGAACGTATACGCAAGCTCCTTTCGAAGATTGTAGCAAAGAAACATATGACACGATGATGCAATCACTTCATAACATTGATTTGAGTCAAGTTATCGAGTTAGATGACAATACTGATTTAGCTGGAGAAATTGCATGTGCTGGATCTTCATGTGAGATAAAATAATATTTAGATATTTATTAATATGATACGATTAAAATCATTATTAGAAGCTAAACAAGTAGGTATAATATATCACTACAGTACGTACGAAGCAGGATTAAAAATACTACAATCAAATCAACTAAAAGCTGACCATGCATGCAGATAGTACAAATGCAAAACCTGTATATGCTGTATCATTTACTCGAGATAAAAGATTTCATGATAATCATGCAGTTGGATTTACTAATACTTCTTTTGGGCAGACACCTCAAGTTAGATTTACAGTTGATGGCGATAAACTTAGTAATAAGTATAAAGTACAACCTTATTCACAAGGTGGCGTTTTTAGTAAAGGTGCAAGAGCATTTGAAGCTGAAGAAAGGGTTATATCCGATAAACAGTTTGATATCTCATTGAGTAATTACTTAGTTAGTGTTGATATGCTTGTTGAGTATAAAAAACCTAAGAAACGTGATTATGATTGGGGTGCAGAATATGATTACGAAACATACGCACCATTACGTGATAAAATTATTAAATTTACTCAAGATAAAAACATACCTATTAACTTAGTAGTTAATAAAAATGGTGACCCTTGGCCTGATAAATCTAAACAAACATTTATTGATAAAGTACTTAATTGGTTTAAAAAAGATATATCAAAACCAAAATATGATGCATCTGGAATAGATACTCCAGGCGATCCAAACATGTAATATTATGATACAATCAGCATCAAAAGATTGGATACAACAACAGTTCGTGAAGGAGTTTGGAAACAAGCTCTCTCCGGATGAGTTTTATTACAATGAAAATGGTCAATTGGTAATGACTGAAGCATATCATCAAAAACGTGGATCATGTTGTGGTAATGGATGCCGACATTGTCCGTATGAGCCAGCACATAAAAAAGGCAGTATTAATTTAAAGGATACTAATGATTAAATTAAAACGACTATTAGAAAATAATAATATACCAAATAAAGTATATCATTTCACAACAGCATCTGGCCTCGTAGGTATTATAAATTCTAATAAACTAAACGCATCTATGGAAAAATATGTTTGATTTACAGAAGATGCTGAATTATGGAGTTTCCAAGAATTTGAATCTGGCGATGAAATTGGGGTTAGATTGGAATTTAATACCAACTCACTACCGTCATTATCTCCATATATTTATCAAGGCGCACCAGGGGAAACATATGAACAGGAACAAGAGTGGGTATCAAAATCAGGTGACATTATGGGAATTGAAAATATTATAACAGATATCACTGCATTAGAATTTACTAAACCATATTTACGACAAAATATTCCTGGACATATATTAATGAATATTAATTTCATATAAACTTTGAAAATTTAATAAAATTTCTTATATTATAAAAAGAAAACAAGTTATGACAGACAAACAAAAAAAGAATTTAGAATTAGTTAAATCTGGTTTTGCTAACGGTATTTCAACGCAACTAGCAACTAAACAAGCAATGTTCGGACCTGATGCTACTTTAACTGCAGAAGAAAAACAAGCAATTATTGATGATGCTGCATTTTATTATGGAGAATTTCTTCGAGCATTAGGTGTGGTATGGGAATTAGATCCAAATTCATCAGATACCCCACGCCGAGTTGCAAAAGCATATGTAAATGATTTATGGGCTGGCAGATACAATCCAATGTCAGGAATCACAGCATTTCCTAGTGACGGATATGATGGCATTGTATTTGAAGGAGGTATTCCATTAACTTCAATGTGTAGCCATCATCATCAAACCATTTCCGGTCTTGTTCATGTTGCATATATTCCAGGTGAAAATAGCAATGTTATCGGTTTAAGTAAATTGAATCGTGTTGTAGAGCATTTTGGTAGAAGAGGTGCAATTCAAGAACAATTGACAGTAGCAATTCATCACGCAATAGATGAGCTTATTGAAAACAATAAAGGTGTAGCAGTTATGATTGAAGCAACTCATAATTGTGTGCAATGCAGAGGTGTTAAGCACGGCGGTGCTTCAATGAAGACTGCAAAATTAGCAGGAGCATTCCTAGAAGATGGCAATGCCCGCTCAGAATTTTATCAATTTGTAAAAGGTTATAATTAATGGCAACTTATAGAAAAAAACCAGTAGAGATTGAAGCAATTCAATGGGTATCTGATAACATTGAACAAGTGTATGAAATGTTAGGTGATAATCTAATACAGGGTATAGATATAGATGAAGATGAGTTAAGACATTTCATTAACACATTGGAAGGTAAAATGGAGATGTCTTGGGGCGATTATGTTATCAAAGGTGTTAAAGGAGAATTTTATCCTTGTAAACCTGATATTTTTGAATTAACTTACGAAATGGTAGAAAAAACAAATGAAAATGGCAACATTTAAGTCAACAAAATTATTTGACGGCTACTCAGCATGTTTCCGTCAATGGCGTGCAGAAGATACGCATTGCAAATTCTTACATGGTTATGCAGTATCATTTCGAGTATGGTTCGAAGGTGATTTAGATCATCGCAATTGGGTATTTGATTTCGGTGGAATGAAACGAGCAAAAGCTAAAATTGCGGATATGTCTCCAAAAGATTACTTTGCATTTTTATTGGATCATACTACAATTGTTGCTATCGATGATCCATATTTAAAAACATTCCAGCAAATGGATGCTGATGGTATTATTCAATTACGAATTCTACCAGCAACTGGTTGTGAAAAGTTTGCAGAACATTTATATTATGTAATAAATGCATTCTTAAAAGAAGAAACTGAAGGAAGAGTTAAAGCAACCAAAGTAGAAGTATATGAACATGAAAGAAACTCAGCAAGTTATGGAGAATAATGAAACATATGTATCACTGTTTGAATATTTAGGTAAAGGCTCCGGTGGTTCAAATATCGGCCGAGAAGTAACAGCAGAGGCGGTTAAACGTGGCATTGAAATTAAATGGAGAATACTACCCAAAGAAGTACAAAAGCCAGAATATACTCAAGTACAACTATATCCGATATCATTCTTGGATTCATATTTTAGTAATAATTCTAACCCTGAAATGGATCGAACACCATTAGTAAGGCGTTCTGAATTACATAAATTGCAACAACGACTTGAAGCACTTGAATCAATGTTTCAGGATGTAATTAAAAAATTAGATGTACCAACTAAATTAGAAGATGACTATGACCTCCCTTTCTAAAAGAATTACAGACTACGACAAAGTCTTACCGATTATTGAATTATATCGATGTGTGCAATCTGAAGGATCTCGATTTGGCAGACCTACTATTGCAGTTAGAACAACCGGATGTACCCACAGATGTTTCTTTGGTGAAGGCGGTTGGTGTGATAGCTGGTACACCTCAATACATCCTGAGAAAGGAACATTTACATTCAATGACATTATTGCGATATATGATGAAAATCCACATATAAAAGAAATGATGTTAACAGGAGGTGCTCCGACAATGCATCCGGCACTAGTAAATGAATTAACACACTTTGCACATGAAAGAAACATTATCATTACTATCGAAACTGAAGGATCTCATTTTCTTGCTACTGATTTTCCAATTGATGTCATTAGCCTCAGTCCTAAGTTTAGTAATAGTATACCCGTTTTGGGTGCTAAGACGCCTCAAGGCGCGATTGTTGACGAAAAAATGATCGTACAACACAATAAATTTAGATTAAATAAACACGCCATGGCTGAAATGATAATGTATCACACAGATTATCATTACAAACCAGTATGGGATGGCACTCCTGAAAATTTAGAAGAAATTGAGGAATTGCGTATAGAATTGCTTATTCCAAAAGAAAAGACATATATTATGCCAGCAGGCGATACCCGAGAGGAATTAATTAAAATGTATCCCGTAGTATTTGAAATGTGTGCAGAGCATGGTTATAACATGACAGGAAGAGACCATATTGTGGCCTGGGACACAAAACGGGGCGTGTAAACTGCATTAGATTATAAGAAAAGAATATAATGTTACATATTTATAATAAAGGAATGTTATGACATATGTACGAACAGACAAAATAGGATCGAGATATAAATTTATTCATGGTAGAACATGCGATATATGCAATAAATATTTTGAGTCAGTTAAAGGAAATAAGAAATCAATAACTACTAAAAATAATTGGTGTAGTTTAGAATGTAGAAAAACGTATTTTAAACAAACAACGAGTAAGATTATTAATTGTAAATATTGTAATGATATACTAACAATATCAAATCATAGTATACGACAATATTGTAATCATAAATGTTATTCAGAGTATATGAAATTACATCCAAATGAATTTGATTTACATATAAAAGTAAACAAAATGCATCAATTCACAAACACGCCAGAATCGATTGCAAAGGGAATACAAACAAAAAAAGAAAAAGGTTTGATTCAACAATGGGCCGATGAACGAAATATTGAATGGACAAAGTATTGGAAGATTTGCAATTATCATACAAGAAAAATGCGTAAAGTGATGTTAGAAACATGGGATGGATATGATTACATTGATGGTGAATACATAAAACATAATTTAACGTTACATTTTAGTGATAAAAATTATCCTAGTCTTGATCATATCAAACCTCGAAGTAAATGTTTTGAAGAAGGAATGACAGTTAGAGAATGTTGCGATCCATCAAATTTAGCTTGGACAAAACGAATAAATAATAGTAGAAAATACAATAAATAAAGGAAAAAATGAAACAACTACAAGATCAAAATCTTAAGATTAAAATTCAAATTTTAGCTGTTGAAGATAATGTACTTATATCATCAGTAATACGTCAAATGATGGTACATAATTTAAACGTATATCATGGCGTTAGTGGTGTAGATGAAGCATACCATATGTTATTAGATGAATTAACAAAAAAACAAGCTGCACTGTAATGAATTGGATAATCACAACAACCTTTGGCAATGATGTCAAAATAATTTACGAGGTAAAATGAAAAAGATTCTATATTTTACAGCAACATGGTGCGGTCCATGTACATATGTAAAACCGCAAATGCAAGAAATTTCTAATCAAATACCAATTTCTTTTATAGATGTAGATTCTAATACAACTACAACGGAAAAATATAATATAAAAAATATACCAGCTGTCGTATTAATAGATAATAACGGCCGGGAATTAGGTAGATTAGTAGGAAGTAATGTAACAAAACAATCAGTAATCGATTTATACAATAAATAAAAAAGGAACAAGTTATGGAATGGAATCCAATTGGAGATCAAATACTTTTAAAAGTAGAGAAGGTTTCAGAAAAAACAAAAAGTGGAATTATCTTGGTAGATAGAGATATGCAATTCACCGCAGGAGAAGTAATAAAAGTAGGTCCTGGTATATTCACTATGACCGGTGACCGAATTCCTATGACAGTAAAAGAAGGTGATTCTGTATTAGTTTACAAATCTAATTTAGGTGAAAACAAAAGCATTATGATTGATGATGAAGATTATTATTTAATCCGAGAATCAGAAGTGGGCTTAGTAAAATCTGCAAAATGATAGAAACATTAGGATGGATTAGTACGGCATTAGTACTTGCCGGCTACATTTTAAATGCACGACAATTTTCAAAATCAGCAATGGTTGCTTGGATAGTAGGAGATATTGGTTGGATTACATATGATTTTTACATTGATAATTTCAGTCATTTAGTACTTAGTTCAGTTATCATTGCAATAAATTTATACGGAATATGGAACTTATTATCAAAAAAGAAGACATCCAATTAAGGATAAAACAATTAGCATTAGATATTGCTGACGATCACATAAAAACCGGTAACCTATTACCACCTGTAATGATATGCATACTTAATGGAGCATACATGTTTTATACGGATTTACTTAGAAATATGCCAATTGATGTTCAATCAGATTTTATCCGGTTAAAATCATATCAAGGACAAGATAATTCTGGAGGTATCGAAATAATCAAAGGATTAGAAGTAGATCTTAAAGGTCGCAATGTATACATTGTAGATGATATTTGTGATACTGGTACAACCATATTACAAGCATTACTTATGGTAAATGGACATCTGCCACATAAAGCTAAAGTTGTCACATTAACACGTAGAGGTGGAGGTGTTGATTTAACTGATTTTTGTGGGTTTGTAATTGGAGATGAATTCATCGCCGGCTATGGATTGGATGCCAATGGGGTAGGGAGAAATTTGGAAGATTTATATAAGGTTAATTAATGGCATACCAATCAATAGCATATGATAAAAAATCCGGCGTGATGCACGTTTGGGATGATGAGTTAGGACATCAAAAGTTTCCTTTCAGAGCATACGCATATTTACCTGATGATAATGGCAAATATAAATCATTAGACGGAACACGATTAAAACGTGTTGAAGGAAATCATAAAGATAATCCAACAGCATATGAATCGGATATCAATGAAGAAATGCGAACTCTTATTGATTTATACTATGAATCAGATTTAGCATCAAGAGGTCATAGAGATTTCTTTTTTGATATAGAAACAGAACGAGATGAAGATGGATATTCAACACCAGAAGAGGCTCGAGCTAGAATTACATCTATTGCATATTATGACAAAGCAGGACAAGATCGCCGAGTATTAGTATTAGATGAAGAACGCCGGCTATATGGCACTGGTTTTAAATGTGATGAATATGAAGTTGAAATATTCAATTCAGAAGCAGGAATGTTAACACGATTTATTAATGCATTTGCAGAAATACAACCCACTGTAATTTCCGGATGGAACACTGATAATTATGATATTCCATATTTGATTAACCGAATCAAAAAAATATTAGGTGCACAAGCAATTAAAAAATTATCACCAGCTGGTATTGTTGAATGGAGTCGAAGTCGAGAACGATATAAAATATTTGGTGTATCTAGTTTAGATTACTTGACACTTTATAAAAAATTTACATATACTGAACTTCCTAATTACCGATTAGATACAGTTGCTAAATTTGAATTAGATCGAGGTAAAATTGAATATGATGGCGATTTGAATCATTTATTTGCAACGGATATTCATAAATTTGTTGAATATAACATGGTCGATGTTAATTTAGTTTATGATTTAGATGTGAAGCTTCAATTAATACCATTAGCTCGTACAATTTGTCATAAAGGCCACGTTCCGTATGAAGATGTATATTATGCATCAAAATATTTGGATGGTGCCGCTGTTGTTGATTTGAAACGCAATGGATTAGTTGCACCAAATAAACGATTCCGATTTATTGAGGATGAAACGGAAGCTGGTGAATTGGCAGGAGCATATGTAATGCCTCCGGTTCCTGGTTTATATAAATGGATATATGACTTAGATTTAACGTCACTATATCCTAGTATCATTATGAGCTTGAATATTTCACCAGAAACTAAAATTGGTGTAATTAAAAATTGGGAGGAAGAATGCCTATTAAGCAATACTGCTACACAAGTTACATTTGTAGACGGTACATATGTGCAAGATATAAAAACTTGGCTGCAAGACAATGCATATACGGTTGCCAGTAACGGAGCAGTATATCGTACGGATATTAAAGGATTCTTACCTGTCATTCTAGAAAAATGGTTTGAGGAACGGGTTGAGTTTAAAGATAAACGAGATGAGTATGAAGTAGGTTCTGAAAATTATAAATTTTATGATGCATTGCAGTTAACCCAAAAAGTATTGCTCAATTCATTTTATGGGGTATTAGGACTCAAAACATTCCGTTTCCATGATATGGATAATGCAGGTGCAATTACAGCAACAGGCCAAAGTGTAATTAAATTTTCTGCAAAGGTTATTAATGCACATTATGCAAAAGAAACCGGAAAAGATCATTTTATTAATGCAACGGGTATGAAAGCCGAGTTTGCATTCTACACAGATACAGATTCAACTTTTTGTAGTAGTTTACCATTAATACAAGCAAGATATCCAAATTTTGATGAAACTGATGAACAATTTATGATTGATAGAACCAACGAAATTGCATCAGAAGTTCAGAAAAAAGTTAACGCAATGTATGATCAATATGCAGTTGTATTTCATAATACCGAAACACACCGTTGGCAAATTAAACAAGAATACATTGCAAAATCTGGTTTATGGATTGCAAAGAAACGATATACACAATGGGTTATTTTCAAAGAAGGAAAACCTACCGATAAACTTGACGTTAAAGGATTAGATGCTGTTAGATCTAGTTTCCCAACAGATTTTAAAAAAATAATGAAAGAAACTATTTGGCATATACTTAAAGAGCGCAATAAACCAGATACTACTGATATGATTCATAAATTCAAATCTGGATTGAAAGATTCCGAAGTAGTTAATGTGATGAAAAACTCTGGAGTGAAAGAAATATCAAAATACACCAAGAAACGTAAACCATTTTCTAGCTATAGATCTGGAACTCCTGCTCATGTAAAATCTGCAATTAATTACAATGATTTGTTGACAATGCACGGGATTCGAGATGTAACTCCGATACAAAACGGAGAAAAAGTAAAATGGGCATACTTAGCAGATAATCCATTTGGATTTGATACAATGGCCCTTCGAGGATATCAAGATCCACCACAAATAATAGAATTTGTCGCTCAATACATTGATAGAAATAAAATCTTTCAAAGAGAACTTCAAAATAAACTTGATGATTTCTATTCAGCAATGAATTGGGGTAAGTTTCCAGAAAATAATAATGCAAATAAATTTTTTAAGTTTTAATGGCAACAGTAATAAAAAAAGTTCTCAATTTAATTGATGAATGTGATGATAGCAATACGGCACCAGATGTTAAAGAATGTTTAAACAATCTAAAATGCAAAATTGAACAACTTCAATTGCATGAAACAGAAATAATTAATAGGGCCTATATGGTTGGGTTTAATGACAAAGAAAATAATAGAAATATGCAAAATAACTATTATAAACAATCCTACGAACCATATGTGTTTATTAAAAAATAAATTCTTTACATTTGGAAAATAAGAATAAATTTATTATAATATAGTATGATTGGTTATAGAACACATTGGTTTGGTAAAGAAGTAGAAGGTCGCTTTACCGATATAGAAACCCTATTTATTGCAGATATAGATGCATTACAAATAAAATTACAACTTCCAGCACACGTTTATTTTTGTAGTCCTGCAACGGAACAATTAATTAAGAAAACAGAGTGGCAATGGGTATTTGATTTAATTTCCGACGATACTGTTGTTACGATTGAAGTGACACCTGGTATGTTAGAACAAATACCTCCGATGATTAGAATTCGAACCCATATCTTGTTAATGTTAGAGTGCGAGGATGCTGGATTGTTAAAAAAGACAGACAGTATTAAAGTTCTATACGCACCATATTCTTTGTATTGTACCACAGTGCATAATATGCAACAAGTTACACCTGATGATTACAAATTTGATAGACAATGAAATATAGCGTAGTAGTAACATTTAGCATTGAAGGGTTTCATTGTTGGCCCGATGCTAAAGACATTTTTCCAGAAGTAGCATTTTTATCAGAACGCCATCGTCACATATTCGGCTTTCGATGTTATGCAACAGTAACACATACAGATCGCGATGAAGAATTCATTTTGTTGAATCGCAAAATTCAAAAAGGACTTAGAATTGGATTTACTGGTTCTGAATCAAATGTATTGGAATTTGGGTCAATGTCGTGTGAAATGATTGGAGAATGGTTATTAGAATCATTTCCAGCACTTTATAAAGTAGAAGTTTGGGAAGATTGGGAAAATGGTGCATTAATTGAAAGATAAAAAAATGAATAAACAAGTAATTAAAATGCGTCCAGAAGGTAGTTTTTTACACGAAGGATTTTTAGAATTTTGTAATTTTTTAAAACAACGCAATGTAAAGCGTATTTTAGAAATTGGCTCATATGCCGGCGAATCAATCAATATGTTTAAACAAGTATTAGGCGATGACGTTGTAATTGTAGCTATTGATCCATGGGATACATTGGATGATGAAAATGATTTAATACATGAAAATGATTTTCATCAAGTTGAGCGAGTATATAATGAAGCAGTTTTATCCCATCAACGCATAGTAAAATGTAAGCTATACAGTCAAGACATTGCTGATATGTTTGCAGATGGATATTTTGATTGTTTATATGTTGATGGTTTGCATACTTATAACCAAGTTAAAATTGATTTGGAATTATATGTATCAAAAGTAAAAGAAAATGGTATTATTTCTGGGCATGACTATGAAATTGAATATACAGACAAACAACGAGCAGAAATTTTAAATTTTGAAGGAAACGATCGTTTAAGAAAAGCTGTGTCAAAAGCAGTTAATGAAGTAGTAGGTATTCCAGAATTCACATTTGGTGATAGTAGTTGGGCATTAATAAAACAATAAATATGAGAAGAAACGAAGTAAGAAAAATATTCTATTTTGGGTTAGAGCCACTTAAAGCTCGTTACACCTATCAGCTTTCAAAAGAATGGATGCCAGCAACCTTTGAACCATATGAACGATGCGGAGCAGTTGAATTTATTGATATTGAAGGAGAATTTGATGAAGCACAAGAAATAAAAGTTGGTGCTGTGTTAGATGCTATTGGTCGCGGTAAATATAGTTTAACGCAGTGTCAAAACTTTTTGCAAAAAATATATCAAGATGAAGTTCAATCTGGTGATGTTATTTTCTTGCAAGATTATTGGACTCCCGGCCTAGATGCAATTTGGTATGCTTTGGATCTTTATGGTATTGATGTTAAAGTATATTCAATGCTTCATGCACAAAGTGTTGATGAATATGATTTTACATATCCAATGGCACCATGGATGCGTCATTATGAATTAGGTCTAGATAACCGAATGTCTGGTATTTTTGTTGGTAGCACAATACATAAACAGCAACTTCGCGAAGCTGGGTTTAAATCACCAATACACGTTGTATCATTGCCAATACATAAACAAGCAACTTTAGATAAACTGCCAAATTATCAATTGGTTGATAAAAAAGATGTAATTGTGTATTCATCTCGATTAGACAAAGAAAAGAATCCATTTTTTATGTTAGAGGTAGCAGAAAGATTCTTAGCTGAAAATGAAATTTTTGAATGGCACGTAACCACATCAGGAAAGGAATTTCGAAGTATGTTGCCCGGAGTAATTGATGCAATGCAATCATTGTCTAAACGACAGCCTAGATTCCGATTGTTATCAGGATTAACAAAAGAAGAATATTACATGGAATTGGCTACATGTAGAATTCAATTTAATACATCATTACAAGATTATGTTTCTTGGACTGTGATTGAAGCAACCGCATTTGGAGCTGACATTGTATATCCTAATTTCCGGAGTTTTCCTGAATTCATTGAACCATCTAGACTCTATATACCTTTTGACGTAGAAAGTGCATTACATGTAATGAAAACTGCATTATCTAACCCAAAGACGCATCCGCATATTGTTGATTTATCTGACTTAGGTCGACAAATGGAAGCATTCATAATAATCAACGATGTTAATCAGGAATTAAACATATGGCACGAATCGCAATATTGCAAACATTTATTACAAGGACAATAAAATGAATAAAAATTTTATATATTTTCCGTCATTATCCGCAGGATCAATGGTATCTGCATTTAAAAAGGATACTAAATTTACTGATGGTACCACAATGCGATTTTTCTCAAAAGAATATCCAGAAGAATGGAGACATCCATATTTCTTAATTACAGCAGGACATCATTATAAAAAAATGGATTTTCGCAATGACATTGGATTAGATGATGATGTATTCGTATTTGGTGATTCTGGCGGATTCCAAATAGCAACCGGTGCATTGAAATGGGATAGCACTATTCGAGAAAAGATTTTTCATTGGTTAGAAGCTAATTCAAATGTTGCAGCAAATCTAGATATTCCGCCTAGAGTTCAATTTGAAAATCGTTTTCAGGAAGCAATGGATATTTCATTTGATAACTTTAAATGGTTTGAAAAAAATCAATCTGGTAAAACTAAATTTTTAAATGTATTACAAGGAACATATAATGAAGAATACATTACATGGTATAATCGATTCAAAGATTTTGATTTTAATGGTTGGTGTATTGGCGGACCTAGAAAATTAGTTAATTTTATGTTCTCAATGGCATTGTTATTAAAAGAACGAGAATTTGAAAAGAAACATGTACAATATGTCCATTTATTAGGTATATCAAAGATATCAGATTTCTTTATACTGTCTACTTTGCAAAAATTACTCAATGAGTTAACAGGCGGTCGAGTACAATTATCAACAGATTCATCATCGCCAGGTCAATATCCTGTATATGGAACGTATTTGCATTCAACTAATTATAAAACGCAGTCATTTACTGAATTATATTTTCCAAAGAATGCGGAATATCGAAGAAAAACTCATATCAAACAAGGCAAAGACGGTGCAATTTCTATTGATAAAACAAAACATGTACCATGTAGCTTGGATTGCCCTGCTTGTAGCGATTTTACCTATGAATATTTAGGAGGCCAGACCACATCAGGTTTAGATCGATATACTCAAGAAGGAATGCCTAGAATGGTAATTCATAATACACATTTGTATGTTGATATGGCCAAAGACATTGATAAATTAGTTAGTAGTCACGCTGAATTGTTAGAAACAGCAGTACCATCAGATTTATTTACGGTTATTATATCATTGTATGAAATGTTTGAAGATCCATCAAATGCAATGTGGGTATATGAAAAATATATCAAAACATATAAAAAATTCGGAGGAGATAGTATATCAACTACCGATGTTGAAAATTTCAATAAATTCTTTAAATTTTAAAATAGGTTATAAAAATGGAAAAAAGTAAATTACAAGCATTCATCAGTAGATATTATTTAGCTGGTAATTGCGAGGCAGTTAAGTTAAATGAAAATGCTAACGGTGTTAGTTGTGAATTGATTGATATGGATCAAACAGTAGTAGGAAAGATCCAATGGAATACTACTCCGTTTATGAAAGGTGAATTAGGTATTAATCATACCGGTGCATTGATAAAAATGCTAGGAGCTTTAGGCGAAAATATTAATATTGATGTAAAAGATGCATCTGGTAAGAACTATGCAATGACAATTTCTGAAGGAAGCACAAAAGCAACTTTTATGTTAGCAGATACCACAGTTATTCCAGCAGTTCCAACTATTAATGCAGAACCTGATTATCTGATACAAATTCCAGTAAATGATGAATTCATTAGCAAATTTATCAAAGCAAAAAATGCATTACCAGACGCAAAAAACTTTGCGGTGCAAGTACAAGGTGGAATTATTAAATTTATTATTAACTATACCACAGTTAATTCAGATAATATTTCTTTTGAAGTAGGAAATACTCCAGGTAAAGATATGGAACCGGTTTGTTTCTCGGCAGATAAATTGAGAGAAGTATTGATTTCAAATCGGGGTGATGCTGGTCAATTACATATTTCACCAGATGGTTTAGCTCGTATTGATTTTGTAGGAACAGATTTTGAATCTAGCTATTGGTTGGTGATGCTCCAGAATTAAGATATGCAAGTAAGAGTAAAAAAATTACATGAAAACGCAGTTATCCCGGCATATGGTAAGCCGGGTGACGCTGGATTAGATTTAACAGCTACCTCGATTGAAAAAGACAGTTATGGTAATGTTGTATACGGAACGGGATTGGCTATTGAAATTCCCGCAGGTTATGTTGGATTAATTTTTCCTAGGTCATCTAATAGCAAAACTGATTTGTATTTAACTAATCATGTTGGGGTTGTAGATAGTGGATACCGAGGAGAGATTATGTTTAAATTTCGAGCAAATCCTAGTTTAATCAATGCCGTTATCTATCAGGTTGGAGACCGAGTAGGACAATTAATAATAATACCTTATCCGCAAATTGAATTAACAGAAGCTATCGAGTTATCTGATTCAGAAAGAGGTGATGGCGGATTTGGATCAACAGGTAAATAATAAAATATGTTTGGAAAACAAGAAAATACACTTTGGGTTGAATCATTTAGACCCGATACATTAGAAGGATACATAGGAAATGAACACATTATTGAAAAAGTTAAAATATTCATTGCTAATGGCGATGTTCCGCATCTATTATTTTATGGATCAGCTGGTACAGGTAAAACGACGTTGGCGAAAATAATTGCTAATTCAGTAGATGCTGATTTAATGTATATTAATGCATCAGATGAAAACTCAGTAGATGCCGTACGAGATAAGATTAAGCGATATGCATCCACAGTTGGATTCAAAAGATGGAAAATCATTATTTTGGATGAAGCAGATTATTTAACACCAAATGCTCAAGCAGCTCTTCGCAATTTGATGGAGACATATAGCAAAACAACACGTTTTATTTTAACATGTAACTATGTTGAAAAGATTATTGATCCAATTCAATCACGTTGTCAAACATTTGCTATTACTCCTCCAAATAAAACGGATGTAGCAAAAAGATTAGTAGCAGTACTTGAAGAAAAAAGTGTTCAATACGATATCAAGGATATTGCCGCAATTATCAATGCATCATATCCGGATATTAGACGAGCACTTAATGCAGCACAAGCATCTGTAGTTAACGGCAAATTGCAACTAGACAAATCAAGTGCAATTCAAGCCAACTATATGTCTGAAGTTTTGGAAATGCTTAAGAACGCAAAAGACAAAAAGGCAACATTCACAAAAATACGACAATGCATTGCAGATAGCAAAGTTAAAGACTTTACTCCACTGTATACATTTTTATATGACAATTTAGATGAATTTGCTCACGGACATGTAGCACCTTGCATTTTGATCATAGCAGAATCGCAATTCAAGGAGGCGAGCGTGGTGGATAAGGAAATCAACATAATGGCAATGTTTGTAAATTTATTAGGAGAAATATGAGTAAACCACAAATCAAACCAACAGATATGCAACCTATCATTTGTACAGAATGCGAAGGTATGTATTTTCGACAAGTAATGGCAATTAACAAAGTATCAAAATTTTTAACAGGTGCAGACAAAGACACAATGGTACCTATCCCGGTATTCAGATGTGATGACTGCGGAGCAATACCAGCAGAGTTCCAACCAGTTAAATTGAAATCTAAGTAATGTCAATACCATATCATAAAGATACGATTAGCATTGTATTCAAGACATCAAATCGAAGCAATGCAAAAACAAAGATAAAAACGTTTCGCAATAAATCAATTGATGACATTGTTGATGCTAAGCGTATCATAGGTATTCCGGATAATGCAATAATACTAGAAATAGGAATGGGAAAACAACTAGAAGAACAATATCGTAAAAAGTATAAATTATAATAAATGGCAGAAGAAAAGAAAGGTGCAACAATTTTTGATTTCATCGACGGATTAACACACAAAAAGAAAGAATGGAATAAATGGTCTGAAACAGATCAAAAAAAGTTTTCTGTTTACATTACGAATCGTTGGTTGAGTATGAGAATGGAGTTTACGGAACTAGTTAATGAATTTCAAACATATACTATAGGACTTTTACGCCCACAGGAAACATATCGTTTATATCATGAATTTCTGCCAGCATCTAAAGGATTTGCAAAATATATAAAAGGCAAATCTGAGGATAAGTATGAAAAAGCATTAGTTGAACAGATAGCCGAACATTATCAAGTTGCAAAATCAGAAGCTGCTGATTATTTAGATTTAATGGATAAAATGCAATGTGAACGTATTTTAACAATGTACGGTTACAGTGAAGGCGACAAAAAGAAACTATTAAAGGGAATAAAATGAGTGTACATACACAAAAACATTATCAAGGTCCTTATTCGCTCTATAAATTTGCAGAAGATTTTAAACTTAATGCCTATGAATTTGATATCATTAAACGCATTGTAAGATGCCGGCATAAAGGTACATTTGAACAGGACTTAAAAAGACTAAAGATTTAATTGACATTTACTTGAAAGAGAAGTTACCTAATTATTTGGATATTACTAAGTAATACATTTTTTTCAAGTAATATTTATTAGAGTAATGATAAAATTAAAGCGAATAATAGAACAAGGCGAGTTTGCGGCACAAATAGCTAAATCAAATGCAAAAATGGATGCTTTAATGGCTCGTCAACCACTTAGTGTAAAAAGTGATAGATTAGGCCCAACTGGCGAATACCAACCATTAGCAAATTTAAAACCACTTGACAAGTCTAGTACAACATCATCAGCTCAATCACAAGTAAAACAAATATTTGATAAAGCTAAATCAATGCCATCTTCAATTGAAGATTGGAATTCAATTAAATCGATTGCTGATGCAATGCATACTGCATTATCGGGAATGGGCTCTGGGGACTTTTTAGAACAATTAAAGAAAATAAAATCGCTAGCCCAGTTTTCTGCACTAGTTAAAAATTGGGTGTATGATGGTCAAACATTATATCAATGGCTCGAAGAAGAATATACATTAGAATGGCAAGAAATTTTAGATATTATCAAACCACTTCAAACAGTTGTTGGCAAATATACACGTGGATTATTTGATACAATATATGATGATTTAAAATCTAAGGGTTGGAAAATTTCAACTAGTAATGTGCTAGATACAGATTTTATGTATAAAGGAATGTGGATCATCCGTAGAAATTCAGCAGATATAACATATGGTAATAAATCGACAGGAATAGTTACATTTACTATAAAAAACTATTCAAATTTGAATTCTATTGAATCATTAACTACTGGATTTTTTGAATCTGAACTATTAATAGGACAACTAGGAAATAAACTATATACATCTACGCCGTATACAGCAACTAAAACATTAAAAGAATGGGAAAGGATTTTATTAGGATCCAAAGATGTATACATTTATTTTCTATCTAAAAAATATAAAAGTATTGTAGAACAACATTTTCATAAACTTTTATCCAAAACATATGATAATGCTAGAAAGTGGTGGATCAATAAACTATCCGACCCAGAATTTGCTAGAATATATTCTCGAGTTAACGGTATTAGCCGTAACGAAACTAAAAAAATTATTGAAGAATATAAACGTATAATTTTATCAATTTCAATTGAAACACAATTTTTTGGTGAATCAACCGAATATTCAGGTGTCTATCGGCCTAGCGGAAATTTTATACAAATTGTATGTGATCTACTTAAGGCTTACTACGCACAGGATGCATTGTATGACAACGTTGACTTCTTAAGAAATAAAAAACTATTGGCAGATATATTGAGTACAACCGTTCATGAATTACAACATGCTATTTGGGCACACCAACCACTCAATAAAACAAAAACATGGGAACAAATTCAACCATATGATATTAATGTTGGAGGGCGATTTGAAAGAGAATGGTATAAAGTATTCGGAGCAAATGCGGCCGCAGTACTTCCAAATGAAAAACAACTTTCTACAATATCAAGTTTATATAAAATTCCAAAAACAAAATTAGATGATTGGGTAATTGAAACAAAAAATGTTAAATCGAGCAAAGGATTTTATCCATGTAATATTAATGAACATCAATCCAGGTTGTCTCAGTATAAACTAGAAAATGGATTATCTACTTCCGCTCCGATCCGAACGAAAGATATGATATCCGCAGTACAGATGGGGCCATCTGACATACGAGATACTAATTTATCTATGTGGTATTATATTATAATATGTTGGACTAGAAATTCAATGACAGATATAAACAGTTTTATTGGCTGGCTTAATACAAATTTACTAGTAAAACGCGACACTAACAAATCTAATAAAAATACAGGTAAAGATTTTACTCAAACTGCATAATTAATTGGAAAATGTCAATAAATTTCATATAATAAAGTATGAAATCAGGAAATTATCTAAGTCCCATATATAAACTGTCAATGCCAGATGCAACGACAGTACCACGCAAAATATCTTATTCACAATGGTCAATGTATGAACGATGTCCATTAAATTGGAAATTAGCTTATATTGATGGATTGGCGGCATTCACATCAAGCATTGATACAGTGTTTGGTACTGCATTTCACGAAACGTTGCAATACTATCTAACGGTATTATATACAGAATCAGTTAAGAAAGCAGATTCATTGAATTTACCAGAAATATTGAAAAATAAATTGCGTGAAGAATATTTGCGATGTGTGGCTGAAAATAACAATGAACATTTTTCAAATCCATTACAATTGGCAGAATATCACGGTGATGGTGTTGCTATACTAGATTGGTTCAAGAAAAAAAGAGCTGCATATTTTTCTACTAAGAATTATGAGTTAGTTGCAATAGAAATGGAACTATGTGTTCCTGCATCTGATAAAAACGATTCAGTATATTGGTATGGATTCATCGATGTTGTTATCCGACACACTGAAACTAACACAATACTTATATATGACATAAAAACATCACGTAGTGGCTGGAACGCAGCAGCTAAATCAGATTCAATTAAAATGGCTCAATTGATTGCATATAAAAATTATTTTAGCAAACAATTCGGAATGCCAATAGATAACATTACAGTTGAATTCTTTATTGTTAAGAGAAAGATCATAGAAGAATCAATGTTTCCACAAAAACGCATTCAAATTGTAAGACCAGCAGCAGGATCAGTTACTAGAAAAAAAGTGCAAAAACAAATTGATGCATTTATTGAAAATTGTTTCGATGCAGAAGGCACAAAGAATGCAAATGGCATCTATCATGCAGTTGCCGGCAAAGGTGCTAAGAATTGTAAATATTGTCCATTTAAAACAGATTACGAAAGATGTCCGAAAGAGAACAGGATCCGGGAATAAAATATAAGCATGAACATGTTTTTGTATATCGTTTTGAAATGCAAACACATCCTAGTTGGCCAGGCAAACGAGTAGGCACACAAGAATATACACTGTGTACTAATTATCCGGATCCAAACAGCAAAGCAAATAGAACATTGTTAGAATCAATGCTTCGTACCGTGTATGGACATATGCCTAAGAGTGTTAAATTTTTACATGAAAAACTATGAATCGAGTAGCAGTAATCGGAAATACAAATTGGCAAAATAAACGCAAAGTTCAAGAAACTCTGCAAATGCTTAAACGCAAATTTGGAGAAGAATTGATAGTTGTTGGTGCCGGAGGAAATGAAGGCGCTAATAGCATGGTTAGAAAATATGCATTAGAATTTGGAATACAATATGAAGAATATAATCCTAGTTTTTCAGGATATAACATGTACTCTGCTATGCCAGAATCATATTATGGAAAATCTTATCATTTTAGTCAGTTGCATCACCGCATGAAACTAATTGCAGAACGATGTGATTACATGATGATAATGACAAATGAAGATGCATTAGATCCAGGACTCAAAACTGCATACACCAACATAAATAAATTAAAAAAACCGGTGGTTATCTTAGGTTAAAATAAAAGTTAGTTATATTTATATAAAATGGATTACAAAAAAATATATAACCAACTAATAAACCGAGCTCAATCTGAGAATCGACAAAAAGGTTGCGGAATATATTTTGAACGGCATCATATTATACCTAAATGCATGGGCGGTACAAATGACCCAACAAATTTAGTGTTACTGACAGGCAAGGAGCATTTTATAGCACATACATTACTTTGTGAAATATATCTAGATAATAATAAGTTACACTATGCATTATGGAGAATGATGAATCCGCAAAGTAAAAAGCATGTAAGAAATTATAATATTAGTTCGCGAGAATATGAGCGATGTAAATCAGTTCAAAGTAAATTAGTTCAACAATTGGGTAATCGTAACAAACATTTAGTTTCTGAAGAAACCCGAAATAAAATGAGATTGGCAAAATTAGGTACAACTATATCTACTGAAACTAGAAAAAAAATAAGTAATACATTATCTGGTCATAAACAAAAACCAGAAACAATTGAATTACGCAGATCTAAATTAATTGGCAAACCAGGTTATTGGCTCGGTAAAACTAGATCTTATGGCCATAAACAAAAAATTAAAAATACATTATCAAATAAACCTATTATAACATGTCCGCATTGTAGTAAATCTAGCAAAGCAAATTGTTTTAAATTTTATCACTTTGAGAATTGTAAATTTAAAAAATAATTATTATATTTTAAATAAAGTTATATAAAAGGAAAAAAATGGAGTTACCAAAGTTACAAAAAATCAACCCTAACAAGCCGAAGAAAAAGAAAATTTTATTGTTATCAGATGATTTTCGATTACCATCGGGAATTGGAACAATAAGCAAAGAAATCATTTTTAATACCGTTAAGCATTATGATTGGATACAATTAGGTGCGGCACTACAACATCCAGACGCTGGTAACGCATTTGATATATCTGCAGACATTGCGCGAGAAACAGGTGTAGAAGATGCATCAGTTAAATTGATTGCATGGAACGGCTATGGAGATAGAAACATTTTATTTTCAATACTCCAACAAGAACGTCCAGATGCAATATTTCATTTTACAGATCCTAGATATTGGACTTGGTTGTATGCATTAGAACATGAAATTAAAACTACATATGCAACGCCAATTATTTATTATTCTATTTGGGATGATTTACCATATCCAATGTGGAACGCACCTTTTTACGGTAGTTGTGACTTGATTATGGGAATTAGTAAGCAATCTGATAATATCCACAGAGAAGTGCTTAAACAGAATGGATTTAAAGTTGTAGATTATGATGAATCAGATGAACTTTGTGCTGAAGTTAGTGCAGACGAAATCATTACAGGCTTTGTTCCACACGGATTAAATCATAACACATTCAAACCATTAGCCGCAACAGATCCACAATACGTTGATATGTATGCAAAAATTAAACAAGCTAATGATGTTGATTTTTTAGTATTTTGGAATAATAGAAATATTAGAAGAAAACAACCAGGTGATGTTATTTTAGCATTCAAACATTTTGTTAATAGTTTACCTGAAGCAAAACGTTCACGAGTTGCACTTTTAATGCATACGCAGGTAGTAGATGATAATGGAACTGATTTACGTGCCATATGGAAAACATTAGCGCCGGAGTGTAAAGTGTTATTTTCAGAAGCAAAGATTAATACACAAGAACTTAACGCAATGTATAATGTTGCAGATGTGGTAGTTAATATTGCTAGCAACGAAGGATGGGGACTAAGTTCCACTGAAGCAATATTGGCAGGAACACCAATCGTTAACAATGTTACCGGAGGATTACAAGACCAATGCGGGTTTACGGATGAAAATGGGGAATGGATTAGATTCAACAATGAATTTGCAACTAATCACACCGGTAAATATAAAAATCATGGCATTTGGGTAAAACCAGTATTTCCAAGTAACCGTTCACTGCAAGGTTCACCAGCAACTCCATATATCTTTGATGACCGAGTAAATTTTGAAGATGTAGCTGACGCATTTCGATATTGGTATGATATGGATACAATTGCGCGCAAAGCGGCTGGAGAAGAAGGTCGAGAATGGGCATTAGCAAATGGATTAACTGCAGAACAAATGGGTAACAAAATGATTTCAATGATGGATTACTTATTTGAAGCAAAACCAATTGCAAGAAAGCGTTATACATTAACACAAGTTACAGAAACAAAATACGAAAAAACAGGAATAGTAGAATGAGAATAATTATAATCTAATACGAATATGGTCAGCTGAAATTCAAAATTTTAATATTAATAAACTAAAAAAATATACATTATGAACAAAAGAACAGTAGTGGTATCTAGTCCGGTAGCAACTCAGTCGGGATACGGCCACCACGCTCGGGAAGTAATTAAACAATTCATAGATAAACGAGGAGCGGAATGGGACATCAAATTGCTTTCAATGCCATGGGGTCATACACCATTTACCTTTCCAATTCCAATGGATTGGCAACGCAGAATTATTCCACTTCCATTAACAGCTCAACCAGACATTTGGGTACAAATAACAGTTCCAAATGAATTTCAGCCGGTAGGTAAATATAATATCGGCGTAACAGCTGGCACGGAAGGAGATGTTTGTCCCGCAGATTGGATTAATAAAATCAATCAAATGCAAGTGGTAATTGTACCTAGTGAATTTACTAAATCAGTATTTACAGAAACTGCAAAACGCAATAATTTACCGATAACAACAAATATTCAAGTTATCCCAGAATACTTTGACGAAACGCAATACAATAATAAAACAGTAACCACAGCTGTTGCTGGATTAGATGATATCAAAGAATCAGATACATTTTTAAGTGTAGGACATTGGTTGCAAGGTCAAGTTGGAGAAGATCGTAAAAATATCGGAGGAATGATTCATTGTTTCTTTAATACATTTAAAAATAAAAAATCAACTCCAGCATTGCTACTTAAAACAAGCGGAGCAACGTATTCAGTAACGGATCGATTTGAAATCAAAGACAAAATAACACAAATTAAAAACATGTTTCCAGCAACAGATAAATTGCCTAACATATACTTGTTACATGGTGATTTAACCACAGCAGAAATGAATGCGTTATACAATCATACAAAAGTTAAGGCTATGATATCGTTTACAAAAGCAGAAGGATTTGGACGACCATTATTAGAATTTTCTAGTACTGGTAAACCTATTATTGCCCCACATTATTCAGGACAAGCTGATTTCTTAAAGAAAGATTTCATATGTGCTATACCTGGTCAATTAACTACAATACATCCTTCAGCACAAAATGAATTTTTAATTGCTGACGCAAAATGGTTTACTCCAGATTACGGGTATGCTGGCAAAATGATGCAAGAAGTACTTGCAAATTATAAAGCATGGTTAACATTAGGAAAACGGCAACGTTATTTTGCAATTACTTCATTTACAGAAGAAGCTGTTAGTTCGATATATGATCGAGCATTGGAAATTATAGATGCCGGCGTTTCTAAAATACCAAAAGCTATTGAATTGAAATTGCCTAAATTACAAAAGGTTGGAAATTAACAATTAAATATTTATTATAAATAAAACAATATGAAAATAAGTTACGCGATTACGGTATGTAATGAGTTCGTTGAAATTCAAAGATTAATTACACGATTGTTAAAAACAAAAAGACCGCAAGATAGCATTGTGGTTTTGTACGACGATGCAAATGGAGATCCTGAGATTGAAAACTATTTGCGTTCACATTCTATTAACGGAGAATTTACGTGGCATAAAGGTAAGTTTGATGGTGATTTTGCAACATGGAAAAATCGTTTAAAATCATTATGTACTGGCGATTACATTGTATTCTTAGATGCAGATGAAATGGTTACTGATTATTTTATGCGAATTTTACCGGATATTTTAACTATAAATACATCAGCTGACATGATTCGAGTACCACGCGTTAATCGAGTTAATGGAATCACCGATGCGCACATTGAAAAATGGGGTTGGAGAGTTGATATGCGTAAACGCATCAATTATCCGGATTATCAATCTAGAATTTGTAAAAACATTCCAGAAATTACGTGGACTGGACGAGTGCACGAAACATTAACCGGATTTCAATTAGAAGCAGTACTTCCAGCAGATATTGAAGAGTTTGCATTGATTCACGTTAAAGATATTGAAAAACAAGAACGTCAAAACGAATATTACGAGACATTATGATTATAGATTTAAAACAACGAGTGAATGAATTAACTAACACATCATCTGATATTAATGAACATTTTCCAGCTATTATAAAGTATGGTTCTCAATGCAATCATATTACAGAAATGGGAGTTCGAGGTATTATATCTACATGGGGTTGGTTAGCAACAAATCCTAAAAAATTAGTTGCATATGATATTCAACATCCAAGTACTTGGGGAGGATCGTTAATAGATGTAGAAGACACAGCAAATCACATTGGAACTAAATTTGAATTTAATTTAGCTAATGTATTAGATGTAGTTATCGAAGAAACTGATTTATTATTTATCGACACTTGGCATTCTTATAAACAACTAACAGCTGAATTAAAATTGCATGCGTCTAACGTTAACAAATATATTTGTTTCCATGACACAACATCATATGCAACAGTTGATGAAAACAGTTATGAAATATGGGGGGATGAATGGAAAGCTGAAGGTGTTGGAATTTGGAAAGCAATTGAAGAATTTTTAGAAAATAATAAAGAATGGTCTTTAGAAGAAAGATTCATGAATAATAACGGATTTACAGTTATAAAAAGAAAAGAAAAAAATGAATTATAATGATTTAATTGCAGCTAATGTTACCATGGTGCTGCCACATTGTTTTGAAACTATTAACAGACATAAGCAAATTATATCTAAACTTAAAGGTGATGTAATTGAATGTGGCGTTTGGCGTGGTGGATTTTCAATATTTTTAGCAAAAACATTTCCAAAGAAACATATATGGGTATCAGATTCATTTGCAGGATTTCAACCAATAACTAATGCAAATTATTCATACTTAAATGAGCGGCATCAACCAAATTATGATGTATCTGCTACACTTGATTCAGTAAAAGCAAATTTTAAACAGTTTGATATTAAAGATTCGCAAGTTACATTTTTGCCAGGATTTGTTAATGATACATTACCAACCTGCGGAATAACAGATATATGTTTGTTGCGAATTGACGTAGATGCATATTCTGCTACATTGGAAGTATTAACTGAATTGTATGATAAAGTTGTACCTGGCGGTTATATTGTATTTGATGATGCATGCTTATATGAAACTATGGATGCAATTAAAGTATTTTTTAAAGATAAAAATATAGAGCCGTATTTATTGCATCCAGAAACAGATCAAAAATTATTAATTGATTTAGATGCTCCGAGTGAAGATAGTAAATATCCAACCGGATGTTATATTATAAAACAATAGTTTATGGCAAACGGAATATACAAAATAACAGAAGATTTTGAAAAAGCACTAAGTGATTATACTGGAGCTCCATATGTAATTACAGTAGATAATCAATCAAATGCATTGTTTTTAAGTTTAATGTATGAAAAAGTGTATGGTCTAGAAATAACAATACCTTCTAGAACGTACCCATCGGTCCCATGTGAGATTATACATGCGGGAGCAAAAGTTAAGTTTAAAACAACAACTAATAAAACTTTAAAGGGTGCATATCAATTAGCTCCAACAAATGTGTGGGATTCTGCATTATGTTTTACTGCTGATATGTACAAACCAGGCACTCATATGTGTATATCATTTACTGGGCCTTATAAACATTTTAAGCTTAGTAAAGGTGGCGCAATATTAACAGACAGTTATGAAGCATACCTATGGTTTAAACGTGCTAGATATAGTGGTAGGCGAGAATGTTCATATCATGACGATCATTTTGATATGTTAGGATGGAATTTTTATATGATGCCGGAATTAGCAGCGCGCGGTATGTTATTAATGAATCAGTTTTATAATACGGATGGAACTAAAAAACATAATGATGATTTAGAATTACCATACCCAGATTTATCAAAATTTGAAATATATACTAAAGCAAATAGATAATGAAGTTAGCATTGTATGGTTATGGAGGACATGCTCGTGAAGTAGCAGCTCAAATAGACCAAGATATTGAATTTTTTGTTGATGATGAGTATGCTAATAATGTAGCTCAACCAATATCAAAATTTAATCCTGCTATCTATTATATGATGGTTGCTATTGGGGATAGTAAAGCTAGATTTGATGTGGTTCAAAAGTTACCTAAAGAAACAGTTTATTTTACCTATATTCATCCAACTGCTCTAATACTAGATGATGATATTAAAATTGGAGAAGGTAGTTTTATTGGTGCATATAGCATTTTAACTACAAATATTAAATTAGGCAAACATTCCATATTAAATAGAGCAAATCATATAGGACACGACACAACAATAGGAGATTATTTCAGCGCTATGCCTGGAGCAATAGTATCAGGCAATGTAACAATACATGATTGTGTTTATATGGGAACTAATTCATCAATTAAAGAAAAATTAAGCATTCATAGTTTATCTACTATAGGAATGAATTCAGGCGTAGTTAAACATATACAAGAACCGGGAGTTTACGTAGGTAGTCCTTCCAGAAAAATTAAATAATGAAACTACATATATTTTATCGACATTATAATATAACAGGAAATGATTTCAAACAACGCCCGGTTTGGTTTGACTATGAAGCTTGTTTCAAAAATTTATTAGATACTATCAATAATGATGAACGAGTAACATTACATGTTATAATGGATGGATCTATTCAAGACAATTGGATCAAATCATATAGTGATCATTTTATAGCACATGAAATACAAGCTGGAAATGATCAAGCATCATTTTTATCTACATATTCATATGCAAACAATATTGATACCGATTTATATTATTTTTTAGAAAATGATTATTTACATGTACATGGTTGGGTTGATAAAGTTTTTGAGTTGTTTTCAACATATCAAGGACTAGATTATGTTTCATTGTATGATCATAATGATAAATACTTTTTATCAATGTATGATGATTTAGTATCAAAAATATTCACAACAAACTCACATCATTGGAGAACAACACCTAGTACGTGCGGTACTTATATAGTAACTAAAAAAGTATTTAAAGACGATTTTGAAGTACCATTTAGAATACCAGGCGATCATAATAAATTCTTGTATCTTAATCAAACAAAAGGCCGTGCTGTTATTACTCCAATACCTGGATTAGCAACTCATTGCATGGACGGCTTACTTAGCCCAACAATTAATTGGAAAACATTATGCTAGTATCAACATTAAATTATAACCAACCAGAACTAACCGATAATCTAATTAAACAATTGAATCGAGGTAATGACTTATCTAAACATGAACTAATGATATTAGATAATGGTTCTACAAAATCTGTAGCAAAAAGCACAACTCATCGATTAGAAGAAAATTTATTCTTTGGCGGCGGATTAAACGTTATACTAGAATATTTTTTATCAACCGATCATGAATACTTTGTATTGTTTAACAATGATTTAATCTTCCATGGTCCTCGATTAATTGATAACATGTTACGTGAAATGAAAGAACATGATTTAGCATTATATTCGCCAGCTATTACAAACACTGGGGCTGATCAGTGCTATTGGAGACAAATGTGGAACTGGGGTACGGGTCAAGTGCGACTAGTTCCGTGGATTGATTTTATGTGTTTAGTTATGCGAAGAGACTTAGCTGAATATATAGTAAAATATCCGGACGAATTATTTTTAGGATGGGGGCCAGACTTTTATTCTGGGATAAAAGCAGAAGAAGGCGGATTTAAAGTTGGCGTGAGTGATAACATTACATTATCACATCTTGTTAGCCAAACATTTGCAACAGGCGCTATTGAAATGAAAGAATCAGATTTTTGTTCACAAGCAGATGGGAATATGCATAAATTTTTCTTAAATTCTAAATATAATGATAAATTTATGGAATTTAGACAAATAGGATCTACATACGAAATATAATATGAAAAATAATAAGTTACTTTGTACAATGCACGTAATGTGGTATGAGAGCCATATGATTAATGAAACATTAGATTCTATACAATTGGCAATTGAAAACGCAGAACACGATGTTGAAATTTGGGGTAGCGGAAATCAAATGCGTGAGTTTATTTATGTAGATGATGTAGCTAGAGCATGTATACATTTAATGAATAATGATTTCACCGGCGCATATAATTGTAGTAGTGAAGTTGAAATAACAATTAAGGATTTAGCAAATCTTATTGCAGAAATATTAGGATTCAATGGAAAAATTAATTATAATATAGATAAACCCGAAGGTCACCTTAGAAAAGGATTTACTTGTAATAAATTGCGTAGCACGGGTTGGAAACATGTTATTAACTTAAAAGATGGTATTAAATTATCATATGATTGGTATAAAGAAACAATAAACGAATGATATCATTTACACTTTCAACATTTAATACATTAAACTATTTAAAGTTAGCAGTTAAGTCAGTACGCCAAAATAGTTTTTATACAGACGCCCCATTTATTATTCATGCAGAAAATTGCACTGATGGGACTAATGAATGGTTATTAGCAAATAAAGACATATATAACTTAGAAGTTTATATTGAAGAAAACGAAACTCCACGTGGTATTGGAGGAGGAATGAATTTTTGTGCTAGCAAAGTTCGTACTAAATATATCGGATTTTTATCATCAGATTTTTGGATGTCAAATGATTGGGATAAAGCTCTAGTTGATATTTGTGAACAAAATGCAAATAAAAATGTATGGGCATTTAGTTATAGAGTTGAACCAGACATATTTAACGATCCAGTTTCGAGACCAGGAGTATTAAAATTAGATGTTGATACATTTGGAGAATTTCATCATAACTTTGATAATGAAACATTTGATGAATGGAGTTCTGAATTAAGTTCAATGAATGATGTTGAATATAATATTCCAATGGGCGTAAGTGGTGTCATTAGTAAACAAGCGTGGGACTATATAGGAGGTAACGATGATAGATTTGCTCCAATGTATTGGGAAGATGCTGACATCTTTATCAGAATGATAAATGAAGGGTATGAATTTAAGTTAACAAGCAAGTCAGTTTTATATCACTTTGCATCTAGAACAAGTAGATTTCCAGACGATAACTTAAATGTGCGTCCATCTCACTTAGCAGCATACGAACAACGATCACTTGAACGTTTTATTAATAAATATGGTAAATTACCACAACATGGTCCAAATGGAGAATATCTTCCAATGCCTATAATTGATGGATCATCAAACAGAATATAACATGAAAAAAGTAGCCTTAATAACCGGAATTAACGGAATGGATGGAAGTCATTTAGCAGATTTCCTTTTAAAGAAAAATTATATTGTATATGGTCTAGAAAGACGATGTTCCAATGAAAATAAAAATAACACATATCATCTAGAAGGTAAAATTAATTTCATTAAAGGAGATTTAACAGATCAAAACTCATTAACACGAGCACTTAAACAAGCAAATCCAAGTGAGGTATATAACCTAGCAGCACAATCATTTGTAGGAGAAAGTTGGAACACCCCAGAACAAACATCTGATGTTACAGGTTTAGGAGTACTTCGTATATTGGAGGCGATCCGAGAATTCAATCCTAGCATTAAATTTTATCAAGCATCAAGTTCAGAGATGTTTGGAAGAATGGTTGAAAACCCTGCAAATGAAAATACTCCATTTTATCCTAGATCACCATATGGTGTAGCAAAATTATATGGTCATTGGATAACTAAGAACTATCGAGAATCATATGGAATGTTTGCTTGTAGCGGAATTTTATTTAATCATGAATCAGAACGTAGAGGAATTGAATTTGTCACTAGGAAAATTTCTGATGGAGTTGCTAGAATACATTTAGGACTAACTGATCATATTTCATTAGGAAACTTAGATGCATTGCGAGATTGGGGTTATGCACCAGATTACGTAGAAGCTATGTGGGCAATGTTGCAACAAGAAATACCTGATGATTATGTAATTGCAACAGGCGAAACACGATCTATTCGAGAATTTTTAGATGCAGCATTTAATTATATAGGAATCGAAGATTGGTCCGGATATGTGAAAATCGATGAAAAATTTATGCGTCCCGCAGAAGTAGATATTCTTCGAGGCAATTATTTAAAAGCAAATGCTAATTTAGGATGGACTCCTAAAACATCATTCAATGATTTGGTTCGAATTATGGTTGAGAATGATATAAAACTTTTATCAGAATGATATCTTTAATAATACCTACAACTAGTAAAAATCGAGAATACACTAACAATATTGTTTCTAATATTAGATCATTATATCCTAATGAATCTGAAGTTGAAATAATTGTAGAGACTAATGATTCAGTTACACTAGGTCAGAATTATAATAATGCGGTAGCTCGAGCCACCGGTGATAAAATTATATTGTTACATAATGATATGATACTATCTCCTGGCTTTGTTGAAACGATGGATAATCATATTCAACCAGGAAGAATAACTACATATACTCGCATAGAACCGCCTATATTCAACGATGTATATCCAGGTAAAGTTATATTAGATTGCGGATACGATCTAGATACATTTAATTCAAATACATTTAACTCATATCGTCCAGTACTGGAACTACAAGATGGAGGTTCTCAACTCTTTTTTGGGTGTATGCGAGATGAATATATAGGAATAGATGGCGATACATTTGCTATGTTTTGCGAAGATGATGATTTACATCAAAGATATCGTTTAGCTGGATTTGAACACAAAGTAAGTTCGGCACATGTATATCATTTCGTATCTAAAACATCTCGGGCAGAAAATACATATCATGAAATTGAGTTAGCATCCAATCGAAACTATATCAGAAAATGGGGCAGTAAAAGCAATGCCCCTAAATATAATATAGCATTTGTAGTTCGAAATTGTAACTTGCAGTTATTAGAAGCATTGGAACCATGGTGCGATAGAATATACATAGAAGATGATATGCAGGTAATAACAACAGCATACCTAGAGACGGAACAACCAAAAACAGCATATGATTTAACAAAACGCGTATTCCATATGGGCCATAATTATCCGGAAGGTGAGAATGATATAATTGTAGTATTTGACGCTACGCAGCTAGGGAACCATAACTTCCAGTACATTCAACAACTACCAGAAATTATAGCAGATAATGGTGCTATAGGTGAATTTAAACTAGATTGTTTCAACATCATTATTAATAACATGGAAACATATGAGAAAAATCTCGTAAAACGTAATGAACAACATATTTATATATGAAAATACGAAAACCAAAGTTATTAATAACCGCAAGGGATGTAATGAAAAAAAGCATGAACTTTTTTCAGAGAATGTTGTCAGATTCGAGGAGTGGAGATATATCATCTAAGCGCGTTATCGGCGTATCCGGTTTTATTGCATTGACTGCAATGATGTTCATTAATGCATTATATCCAAAGTCAATTGCACCCTCAAATGAATTAGTTTCAGCGATTGAATATATTGTTATTGCTGCATTATTTAGTGCATCAGTTGATAAATTTTCGTATAATCATTCAGACAAAGAAATAACTTCGGACAAAACAACTAAACAATAAGGCAATGTTCAATATGAAAACCATACCATTATTAGCACTTACATTTACAACCACAGTTACATTTATTTGCACGTATTTTTATAATCTTACATTGAATAACTTTGAACAATATTTAGCTCTTATTGCAGTTGTAATGATTGATGGATTTTTTGGAATTATAGCAGGATGTAAACGAGAAGGATTTAAAACATTCAAAGCAATTAAAGTATTACGTACGGTAATAGTATGGACCATGTTTTTAACGGTATTGTTGCTAGTAGAAAAAGCATTTGCAGGTACCGCTTGGTTAAGTGAAACAATCATAATTCCATTCATTGTATTTCAATTGATTAGTGCACTTAAAAATGCTTCATTGATAGGATGGATACCTTCATCATTATTAAATCAGATATTAGATAAAATAGATCTTCACAAAGGAGAACGTAAATAAGGAAAGTTATGGTATTAAAACTAGGAAGTAAAGGTCCTGGAGTAGTTACGCTTCAAGAATTTTTAAAAATTACAGCAGATGGGGACTTTGGTCCAAAAACAGAAGCAGCAGTTAAATCATGGCAAAAAGCACATGGCTTATTAGCTGATGGCATTGTTGGTCGCAATACATGGGCTGCCATGGGTATTCTTAATACAGACAATGCCGAGAACTTAGAAACGTTAAATGCATTAAGCATTAAAAAATATTGGATGGCTGAAGGAACTTACTTTAAAGGTCCTGTACCAAAAGATTGGATATTCCTACATCATACAGCTGGTGGTCCTAATCCTTATCAAGTTGCTGATATGTGGGCAAGAGATAATCGAGGCAATGTAGCTACCGAATATATTCTAGGTGGACAATCAGTTGACGGCAAATCAGCTAAATTAGATGGCGAATTGATTCAATGTTTCCCTGACGGCGGGTACGGATGGCACACAGGTACAGGTAACTCTGTAATGCATAGAAACTCTGTAGCTATCGAAGTATGTTGTATGGGACAAATTGTTAATGGAAAAACATATGTTAATACCCCAGCAGATGCATCTCAGGTAATCAAATTAGCAAAACCATTCCGAGGTTTCCAATATTGGCATAACTATTCAGATGCACAAATTACTACATTGAAAAATTGGATTCTATTTGTTGCTAACAAGTATAGTATTGATCCACGTATTGGATTAGTAGAATATGTACGAGCTAAAGGCGCAGATGGATTCGATGTATTGGATGTAGCACGCGCAGAAAAAACACCAGGATTATATACGCATACCAATGTTATACGCGGTAAAGTGGACATGTATCCACATCCAGATTTAATCGATATGCTCTTATCTTTTTAATATGAATTATAAACACATTGCTCTTGCTTTTGCAATGTTTCTTGTTGGTCAAATCATTGTTTGGGTACAAGTTAATGGGCCCTTGATATGGGATTGGGCAAAAACATATCGCATAGCCCTAATGTTTCTAGGAGTTCCTATAACATGGTTATTCATGGAGGCAACCCGCTATTCAGTGAGTGGTTTTGCAGGAATGTTTTGGCCCGGCAGATTTACCTCATTTGTTGCTGGAATATTCATATTTACTTGTATGACATACATATTTCGAGATGAAGCAATCAACATGAAAACCGCAGTATCATTGGCCTTAGCATTCTGCTTGATATTAGTCCAGCTCTTTTGGAAGTAACGGTATTTATTTTATATAAGGTATATTATGGATAAATTAGAACGTATAATTAAAAAATCGTTGATAGAACAAAATACATTTGCTAAAGCAATTAAAATGGCAAAAGAGTTTACAAACCCACAACTAACCGGTCCAATGGCGCACTTATATGCAGGCGCCGGAAAAACAGTACCTGCATTATCTGCATTTTCAAAAGAGGTTCAAAAAGAAAAAGGTGCTGGAGCACAATATAATCCGGATGAATACAATGCTGCATATGATTCGTCAGCCCAAGGTACGTGGATTGAAATGGATTATGCAACAATGAATAAACAAGTTGGAGTATCAATTGATATAGCACCAATGTGGTCTAATCAAGCTGCATATAATGAATTAATACGTTTAGGCGGTAGACCATTCTTAGCAACAAAAGGTCAAACTCAAGTCCCATGGGCAGCAATTACCAAAAAGAACATTGAAACTGTAATAAAAAAAGGTAACAAATTACTTGGTGGTACACACCGCGGAATACAAGTTGTAATGTATAATCACCCAGATCATCAAGTTGGAATGATAGTTTATTTTTTCGAAAATCCAGACAAAATGGTATTTCCGCATCAAATGTATAATGGTTGGAAATATCTAGATTGGAAATATGAAAAACCAGCTGGATCAGCCGGAGCGATTAACATATACCGGAACGGCCAACGAGATGGTTGGCTTATGGAACGGTTTCCTAACTCAACTGAAATAATATTTGTACAAAGTAACGATCCTGGATTAAAAAACATAATAAAAAGTGATTGGATACAAACAGTAAGAAACTTTTCACCAGCATTTCTGCAGACTGCATTCAAATCAAATGAACCATATATAATCAATCTGCCAGGCGGCGCTACAATGAATTTGACTGCGTTAGCCGATCGAGTCCAAAGTGCATTTGATTGGATTGGAATAATAGCACCGCCAATTGATGTTGTTAATGCTTTATGGTATACTGGCCGCGGCAGATATTTTGAAGCAGTTATAAGTTTAATTGGCCTTATACCAGGGGTAGGTGATGCAATTATGTTGATTTTGCGGCCATTTGGCAGAATGGCACGTAGTGTCGGTGGTTTTAGTAAATTGATGTGGACAAAATTATTTAAGTCATTGTCGGGCCATGGATTAGCTCCTCCCATGATTGTTAGTTTTGCATCAAAAAGTTCTGCTATGGTAAACACAATGCGCAAATCAGGTTTAATAACACAAGCTCAAGCTAATGAAATGTTATTATGGTTAAAAACATGGAAAGATGAATTTGCCTTATATATTAAAGACTTAGCAGGTATTGAAGCTGCGGCTGCCTTAAAGCAGAGAATTGCTAAACGAATTGGCATCGAGGCTGTTGGCGAATTTGGCGAAATAGCTGCAAAAAAGGGAAATTGGGGAAGTGCATTAGCAAAAACCGGTAAAATACTCACCAATATACCAGTAATCGGGCCGCTTCTAAAATATGCCGGGAGAGTAACCAAATCAGTAATGTCAGGAGCAGCACAACTAGGTTGGTCTTGGTTGTTTAAACGATCGAAAACTTATTGGAAAGCTGCATATACAATAGCAAGTAATCAATTTAGAAAAACATTATTAAATGATCCAACTAAATTAGCATTATGTATTAATACATTTGTCGATAAAACTATTACTAAAGAAATTTATGAAAAATTAGCTAGGGAATTTGTTGCAAAGTTAACCCCATTAAGAGGTAGTGGTAAATATATATGGAAAGACGGCGCCACAATAATTGGAGAATTTACCGAAGCCCAGATTTTAACCCTGTTCATAAAAAATCCAACTAACATGATTAATGCATATGTAAAAAAAGTTGGAGCTCAAGGATATCAATTGATAGTAGATTTTATAGTAACAAAAGCTATACCTCCTGGTAATATTGTTAATCGGTATTGGACTGCATTCTGGACAGATCCATTGCGCCGGTTTGCAAATGAATATTTTGGAAAAGGTGGATTTAGCGCAGCTCGTATGGCAACGGGTATTGCAGACACAGCAACAGGCCGCGTACAAAATTGGGCATCTGACATTGTGTCTGGGTTCACAACATTTTTTACATCTAATGATGCACTTAAACGGTTTGATATAGTTTATAATGAACTACAAGAATATTTTGAACGAACTGATTATGGTGAGGAAGTTGGTGGCGAATTGAATCAGCAATCTGTTATATATGCACTAGTGAATGAGGTTTTTGAAGCAATATATGGAAAGCCATTTACAGAATTTTTGGATGACGGCGAAGAAGCTATTATGGACATCGCACCAGCTTTTAAAGAACTTGAACTCCGCGATGGTGCAGATGTTTTTCCGCAACGCCCAGATTCGTTAGCTTTTCAGACATTCGATACTAGATCAAAAGGCGGATTAGATTATAAACGAGCGTGGATGCAATCATTAATAAAAAATAAAATTGTTGCATACAACGGAGGAAATACAAGTCAATGGACCGTATTAAAAGACGCACCATGGATTGCTATCAATTACAATAAAGGCCCAATTAAAAAAGGGCAAGTTATAGAAATTAATACGCAAACAGGTATAATGGATATTGTTACAAATCCTAAACTTATAAAACGCGAAACTAGTCCAATGAAACAATGGTATGATCTGGCAGATAAAATTAGTGGTAAAAAATAATGTTAAGAGAATACGAAACACAGAGTACTCTTAATCCTAAACTTTGGGATGAAACAAGTCTTAAATCAGACCTGCGCATAAAGTTTGCGCGTATTGCAAAACATTTCTATGATTTTCTTGATATTGATACTCCGGTGCTAGATATTATTTTGATTGGAAGCAATGCAAATTACAATTGGACTGAACACAGTGATATTGATTTGCATGTTGTAATAGATTATCAAGCAGTAAATAAAAATCTGCATCTTGTTAAAAATTACATGTTAGCAAAAAAATCAATTTGGAATACAAATTATCCATTAACATATCAAGGAATGGCAATTGAATTGTATGCCCAAGATTCAAATGATGAATTGCATTCCACGGTTGGTGAATATTCCATCATGAAAGCAAAATGGATCAAGCAACCATCCTCAAAAACTATTACGGTTGATGATGACATCATTGATCAGAAAGCACAACCAATTGAATTCCAAATTGATTCTTTGAAGGAAACTGATCCTAAGCTAGAAATCAAAATACAAAACATATTGTTGCATTTACGTAGAATGCGACAAACAGGATTAGAGTCAGAAGGCGAGTATTCTATAGAAAACTTGGCTTACAAGAAACTACGTAATACTGGTTATTTAGAACGTTTAAAGCTGATGTTAACTAAGAGTACTATGGCTTCCTTAGAAGTTGATTCGCCATTACAAGAAGGGAAAATGGGGTCATGCATTGAATCTCTAGCCCATCACATCATAAAGAAACGTGTAATGACAGAAACCGATTGGGAACGGGTAATGCAAGAGACAGATGCCGTAGAAGATGCAATGGGGCAATGGAAACATCCAGGTCGTTGCACTATGATACCGAGCAATCAAATAACAATGCAACGGGTAGCATATCCCGTACTAGGAATAGATGATACCGGCCATTCTAAAATAATGCATCCAGAACAGGAATACACATTTCCAGGTTCCCGGGTATTTGAAATACCAATGAATGGACAACAAAAAACTTTATTAATGCAATTGCGCAATGCAATAACAGATTGGAATAGCTTATGAGTGCAAGTAGAGGCCTAGGAGATGATATCAAAAAACTAACTCGTGCAACGGGACTAGATCAACTTGCAAAACAAATTGCACGTATACTTGATGAAGATTGCGGCTGTGTTGATCGTCAAGAATGGATGAATGAAAAAACAAAGAATTGGCCAATATATAAAAAAAGGAACATAGATGGCAATAATAAATAAAACGGGTATTACTTCAGGTGGTACAATTCAAGCGGAACACATTACACGTGTAATAGATGCATTGAGTAGTGTATCAACGGATAGCATTGTAGCAACCGGATCTTTCTCTGGCTCATTAACTGGTATAGCAACAAGTGCTTCATTTGCAACGACAGCATCATTTGCATTAAATTCACCAACGATAACATTAACATCTGCAGGAGGTTCAGATTCACTAGTAAATGATGGAACAGGTCCAGCATTAGCTATTAAAGGTTTATCTGCAGGTTCTGGTATAACAGTTACTTCAAATTTGGCACAAACTATATTAACGATCGGTATAGGATCAATAACTGCATCACTAATTAATGGACCATATGGATCGAATAGTGTTATATCTGCATCATATTCAGAAACGGCATCACTAGCTAGAAATTTAACATTAATTCCAATTAACCCGTTACCTTCCGGTGCAGCCAGTGGGTCATTTGCAGTTTCTGCAAGTACACCACCTAAACCATATTTCTGGGACGGAAGTAATTGGAATGCATTATATTAATCGAGTAATATTTATATAAAAGGAATAAATTATGAAACTTACTAAACAACAAGTATTGGGAATTATACGTCATACATTAACATTTGTAGGCGGTATATTGGTAGCACGTGGAATTGTTGATGAAGCAACAGCAACAGAAATTATTGGTGGTGTACTTACACTTACTGGTGCAATTTGGTCTATTGTAGCAAAGGCATAACATGAAATGGTTGAATGAATGTGGTTGTGGTTGCGGTGGTGCAAAAGGTGGCTGTGAAGATTCACACGAAGGATCAATGGCTAAACATGATGCAATGGAATGTGCAGAAGATGCCCAAGCAGTTGCTAACATGATTCAAGATACAGACAATCTTCCGGAATGGTTGGAATCTAAAAT
>Ga0247832_1000915_pt1 | contig 56487 bp, 48 predicted proteins | sample LaCruzMarch2015__10_FD_192407 | JGI IMG/M metagenome (GOLD analysis project Ga0247832, IMG submission 192407) | Freshwater microbial communities from meromictic Lake La Cruz, Castile-La Mancha, Spain - LaCruzMarch2015_4m | ecosystem: Environmental > Aquatic > Freshwater > Lake | place: Spain... | reverse complement strand
AACTTTTCGCCAGCACCGGATCGAGAGCCGCTGGAATAATTTGCTCCGTTCGGCCATTCTACGCTATCCAGTGGCCATCTGAGGGGGGCAAGGGCAGCCCAAAATCATTTCCACACGACCAAGACCCCAACCGGACTCAGTGCAGGTGCGCAACACTGGTGTTGCACGCGGCCTTGGGCCCGCAGTCTTCGTATCGTGCATTGCAGCATTTGCTGCACGAGCGAATTCATCTCGGCGCATTGAGGATGGGCTGTTAGGCGGCCATCTTCGATGGCTGATCGTCCGATTGACCCCGACCGAATTCAGCGTTCCGCCAAACTCGAAAGCGAGCGAAGCCTTACCGGCTTGGCCCGTGCGGCGAGTGTAGCGAGCGAGACATCGCGAGGCCCGCCGGCCTTTGGCATGTGCAGCAGCCGCGGCCGTCGATCCCGCGCTGCATCGATCCAGATCACCGGCTTCGCGCGTCCACCCGGTCGCATCGACCGCCGCACCCGCAGTCTACAGGGCGTCATTCGGGCGCTAGGACATTGGAACAGCAGACAGTCAGCCTCGGACAACGCGTTGTCGAACTTTACGTTGCCCCGCTCGTATAGTAGCACCCTCTCGATACTGCATCCCAGGATACTGCGAGGCGCCGATGCAAGAACGGGAGGACCTGTCGAGGCAGGTCATGTTCTCCTACCGCCGGACCGATTCTCAAGGGCGGAGCAAAGTCGATTTCGTCGAGCGCTTGAGGCAAGAGCTTTCAACAAGGTTCGAAATCAGGTCGTTTCAGGATATCGTCGACACGTATCCCGGTGACGACTGGCGCAAGGCGTGGCGTGAGCATCTGGACGCCGTCGCGGACCAAGAGCGGAGCGGGTTTGGCCCGACTGTGGTGGTCATAGCCGGACCTGAAGATATGCCAAAGCCGGATGGAGGGCGGGACATCGTCGTCGAGGAGATTTTTGAAGCGCTTCGCCGGCCGGTTATGGCTCGACGCAACAAAGTCGTGGTGCTGCGGTTCGGCGGAGCCGGCTGGGATGCACTGAAGCCAGCGCTCCGTGCACGCTCGTCGCAGGCGAAAGAAGCCGATATTGTGACTGAGATCGAAGCGTTGCATCAGCCGCTCCGATTGCCGGAAACACTCTTGCGGACCGATATCTCGGACGCTGAATGGAATGTCATCTGTGCCCCGATCGTTCGCCGCGTGCGCGCCTATTTTATCGAGAAGCTCCAGAAGGAGCGGTCGCGCACAGAGAACTGGTGCAACGATGTCGTCAGTCGACTTCTGGTCAAGAACCGCGATGAGGAGTTTCCCGTCCAACAGCAACGGAGCGATCTTGACCGGAGGATCAAGCAACTCGTGGTGGACGCTGACAAGAACGCTGTCGTTGCGGTAGGACCTGGCGGGATTGGAAAAACGACACAAGTTGCGCAGTCGCTCAAGTCACTTCTAGACGACGGAGCGATGTTTTACCCAATCCTTTTATCGAAAGAGGAAATCGACGACCTTGATGCCACGCTCGTGGCGCGCTTCGGCCTGAAGTGGCTCGCGGACGGGCGCGCCACTCCGGTTTCGCTAGCCGACGAAGGACTTGAGTGGTGCAAGAACAAGCTCTGCTTCATTACGGACAGCTTAGAGCGCGCAGACGAGATCAGCAAGTCTGCAACCAATCTCGAGAGATTACGAGGTATGGCGAAGCTCATCGTGACTTGCCGCCCGCAAGCCTGGAAAGAGGCTAGATCGACGCTCCGCGTTTCTGCGGAGGACGTAGTCGAGTTGGATCAAGTGACGATTGTGCAAGTTCAGCAATTTCTGCGTATCGAGGACGCCGGGCAAGTTGCCGAACGGCCCTATCTGCGCAACCCCGTGTTTCTCGATATCGCTCGCTATCTGTTCAAGGATGCGACTATCGATCTCGGCGCCGGAAAGCTGCGCACCGAAACGGATCTGCTCCTAAAATTCCGCAATTTTTGCCTCGAACCGGCTGAACGGCAGAAGACATATCAGGATGTGGCTAATGTGCGAGAGTCCTGTGAAGCCTTTCTGTCCGACCTCGCCGAGCATCAGCTCAATTCGAACCGGTTCGAGATTGATTTGTCCGCCTTCTCACCGCGTCATGACCTGGCGATTAGCCGGCTCACGAGCGACCGGCTGTACGCGATCGTCGAGAGGACGGGAAGCGAGGTCGCTCGGATTCGCCTCCGCCACGACGTCATTGATGCCTACAATACTGCTCGCTACTTCGACGGCAACGCTGCAGCATTCGAGAAGGCGCTTCTCACGACCAATAATCGGCAGGGCAAGCTGCACTATGGTTTCGGCCAAGTCCTCTTCGAAGGTGTGGTTCAGGCGGCACATGATCGCAAGCGCCACGACGCGATCGAAATGTTCTTCTCCGAGCTGCTACGTCTTGTCGACAACAAGAGCGAACCGGGCCTGCAGTCTGCTGGATGGAACGCGGGTTACGTAGTGAGCGCGAAGTATCGTGCATTCGAACACCTCATAAAGCGAGCTGTTGCAGGCCAATTCCTCGGCGACCGAGGAACTAGCTCGCTCGATGCGCTGACCCAGAAAGCGATGAGTTCGGTGGCATCGATGATATCGGCCCAGCCGCCGCTATCAATCGACGACGCTGATGGAGAACTGCTCGCAGCGTTGGGACACAAGATCGCCGAGGTTCGGCTCAAAGCGCGGCTCATCGAGGGCGTGGCCCGGATCGCTCGCCCGTCAGAGGTTATCTCCCTTCTGTTGGGTTTCGCCGCCGCAACCGACCAGATCACCAAAGATCCGGGATTCACAAGATACGTCGCTCGCGCACTGGCTGACGCTGGTAGAATGGCCCCGGAAGCGGAGTTGGACAATATATTCGAAGCCCTGGCGATGTTGAGGCAAACGCTACGGCAACTTTTCGGGGAAGGACTGCCGACGATCATGCGCGAGATCGAGACGGCGGAGCGTACACTGGCCGATCATCACGACAGAACTAGGACAGGAGCTGGCATGACGAAGGGGACGAGCACAGCGCTCACGGTGACCGAGGTTCTTGAAGGATTGAGCAATGTCGACCCGGTGTCGCGGCTGAAGCCTTGCGAAGACGCGACGCTGCAATTCTCTGATTGGACCATCGTCGAACAGTACCTCAGGTGGGTCAAGAATGCGAACGGCTATGTCGAAGGCCAGCTTCAGGAGGCTGTGATCTTGGCCGTGGGGCGATGCCTTTGGCACATGCATCAACGGTGCCGGGAAAAGACGGCTGAGACGCTGGGCGCCATCAGTCACCCGCTGGCGCGTGGTTTGCTGTTGCACGTATTGACCTTCGAGACGGACGAAGGACTCGAGAGAGCACTCCTGGACGCAGTGGCAGCGCAAGCCAAAACGTTGCCAGACGGCAGCGAAGCCCGCGAACGCCTTCGAAGGGCTCTATTGCGCGCGGTCTCCGAGCGCGAGACGCTGATCGGCGAACAGAGAGCAAGCGAGTTGGCCGGGCTGGTTCAGTCGATCGGGCCGGCGATCGATGTACTTGTCACCCCGAACTGGATTGAACTCCATCGCTTTCCATTAGAGCCGCCGCAGCTTGTCGCGGTGAACGGGGACGTGTTTCCACTGCCCCGCTGGCTGACCGAAGAGGAACGTTGCCAGGATGTCGGCGCCGAGCTTGAAGCCAAAGTCGCATTCTCGCTTGACGGGCTGAATGCGATGCAACTCGGCTACAGGAAGTCCAACTGGCGTAATCCGCGCCGCTTGCATGTAGCTCTGCGCCGCCGGCTTGATTACTTCAACCAGATCGCGCGTGAGAGGGGCGGCCCGAGAGATATCGAGCCGATGAAGGTTGCCGAACGGTACGGCGATGAAGCGAAGCATCAGATTGATGTCTCGCGCCACTTCAAACCGTCGTGGAATGTTTGGCAAGATCGGGATGAGACGCAGTTCGCGGCCCATGTGGAGGCGATCGCTCGCACCTACGAGGCTTTTGAAGCTGCTGAACCAATGCCAACGATTGCTACCGTGCACGTCATTCTCGTCCTCTCCGATGGCATGATCGTTGAAGCGAAGCGCTCGCCAGAAGCTGCTTACGCGCCCGGCGCTTGGGCCGCATCGTTCGAGGAGCAAATCAAGAGAGAGGACATCGAGCAAGGAAGAGGTATTGCGACAGTTGTAACCCGAGGCTTGCTTGAGGAATTCGGCGTGGCGCTTCGCGAGGGGGAGTTGCGACTGGGGGCAGCGAGCCTTGGCATAGAATGGGGTCTGATGAACACGGGCCTTCTCGTGGTCGCCGAATTGGCATTGGCCTCTGACGAGTTTTGGAACCGCGCCAGAGAGCACAAAAGTGATGGTGAACTGCAGTCCGTGGCTATGCGGAATGCGACTGCGCGCCTCGCATCAATTGAAGTTAGGGCAGCCGGCTGTGTCTTGGATACCGAGCCAGCAAACAATCATCCCACATCCGCTGCAAGGCTCGCCCTTTTGAAGCAGCACCAGCAAACAATCTCGAAGAGAAGTGGCGGCTCCTCTGCTTAGAGGTTGCAGCGATCGCATTGCGGACATTGCGGAGGAAGTCGAACGCCGCTTGCTAAGCTCACTTGTGCCCTGAAAACAATGGCGCAATAACCTCGGACCAAGTTGCAATGCAACAAAGTGTTGCTGGGTAATTGGCACACAAAAAGCACACGTCGTCTGATCATCCGTGACTGACAAGTGGCGCTTATGGCCCATCGCGTCGCCCGTCCATTCGGGTTCGGCGGCAATGGTCCGAAAGCTGACTTTCTACCAAAACAAAAAGCCAGCCGCATCGCTGCGGCAGGCTCAAATCTCAGCAGAAACGTAAAACCTTAAGCCGCCTTGGCGGTGTCGGCGGTCTTGGTCAGTTCCGACTTCATGCGCTGCATGTCGAGTGACAGCGTTTCGCGCTTCGCCTTAATCAAAAACGCATCAAGCCCGCCGCGATGTTCGACGGTCTTAAGCGCCTGAGCGCAGATGCGCAGGCGAACCGAGCGGTTCAGCTTTTCGCTCATCAAGGTCACGGTGCAGAGGTTAGGACGAAACGTACGCTTCGTCTTCATTTCCGAGTGGCTCTTGTTCTGGCCAGCGAGCGGCAGTTTGCCGGTCAGTTCACAGCGCCGTGTCATAACGTAACTCCGAGGGGTGTGTTGCGCCAACGAGGGTCGGCTGCAAGTAAGAATGGATCAAACGAAATTGCCGCCGGAATGACCCAGCGGCTTTCATGGTCCCTTTTACCCACGTCGAGCCCCCATCGTCAAGTATTGAAGCAGTACTTAAACAGCGCGGGTCCAGGGGCGAGCCCCTGGCGAGGGTGCTCGAGGGGAGAGTAGCCCCTCGATCTTTCAGGCACTGCGCGCCTTTCGCCCGGTGGAGCCAAACCCGCCCGCCCCGCGCCCCGTCTCATCGAGCGTGTCCACGTCCTCCAGCAACGCCTGCACCACCGGCGCGATGACCAATTGCGCAATCCGCTCGCCCCGCCGCACCTCGAAATCTTCCTGACCCAAATTCACAAGGATCACCTGCAACTCGCCGCGATAGTCGGCATCGATCGTGCCCGGCGCATTCAGCACCGTGATCCCATGCGTCAAAGCGAGCCCAGACCGCGGCCGGACCTGAGCCTCAAACCCCGGTGGCAGTGCGATGGCAAGCCCGGTCGGCACCAGCACCCGTTCGCCCTTGCGCAATGAAAGCGGCGCATACGCACCCACCGCCGCGACGAGATCGAGTCCTGCTGCCTGTCCCGTCTGATAGGCCGGCAAGTCGAGCCCTTGCCCGTGCGGCAACCGCATCACGCGAACCGTCGTTCGGCGCTCGGGCGCAACCACATCGACCGGCACAGTCCGTCCTCGTTTGACCATCACTGCACCCCTCAATGGACAGACGCAATCGCTGACGCTGCCGCCGCGACCAGTTTCTCGGCGACCTCGGCTTTGTCCATTTCCGGCCAGGTTTCAACGCCGCCTGCCCGCACGATGTGGACGACGTTGCGGTCCCCGCCCATCACGCCACCGGCCCCGCCGATCCCGCTCCCATGCGACACGTCGTTGGCGACGATCCAGTCTGCCCCCTTTCGGGCGAGTTTGGCTTGTGCGTGCTCGATAACCTTGGTCGTCTCGGCAGCAAACCCGATCACCAGACCGGGCCGCGACTTGCCGCCAGCAATCGTCTTGAGAATGTCTGGATTTTCCACCAGCGACAAAGCGGTTGGCCCGCCCGCTTTGCCTTTCTTAAGCTTCTGGTCTGCTGCACCCTCGACCCGCCAGTCAGCCACGGCTGCTGCAAAAAACGCCACGTCGACAGGCAGCACGGATCGCACCGCCGCCAGCATTTGCGCCGCCGTTTCCACGTGAATCACGTCGCATCCCGCCGGGTCGGCCAGCGCAACCGGCCCCGACACCAGTGTCACCCGCGCACCAAGTTTGGCGGCGGCCCGCGCAATGGCATGCCCCTGCTTACCCGACGAGCGGTTGGCGATGTAGCGCACAGGGTCGATCGACTCGTGCGTTGGCCCCGACGTCACCAGCACGTGGCGGCCTGATAACGGCTGCCCCGCAGGCGACAGCACGGCTTCAATCGCGGCAATCAGCACAGCTGTCTCGGCAAGCCGCCCAGGCCCCGCCTCGCCGCGCTCGGCCATTTCGCCGACCTCGGGCGGCACAACCGTGACCCCGTCGGCGCGTAGCAGCGCAACATTACGCACAGTTGCTGGATGCAGCCACATGCGCGGGTTCATAGCCGGAGCGACAACGACCGGCTTATTCGTCGCCATGAGGACGCAGGTGGCCAAATCGTCAGCATGTCCGCCCGCCATTTTAGCCAGCAGATCCGCAGTCGCGGGTGCCACCACCACCAGGTCGGCCTCCCGCGACAGCCGGATATGGCCGATCTCGCGTTCGTCATCTAAATCAAACAGGTTCGTGAACACGCGCTCGTTGGACAATGCACCAACCGATAGCGGCGTCACGAATTCGCAGGCAGCTTTCGTCATGACGCAGCGCACGCCAAAGCCACGCTCGCGCAGGCGCCGGATCAGGTCGAGGCACTTGTAGGCCGCGATTCCACCGCCGATGATGAGGACAATGCGTTTCAAGGTCTGCGTTTTCCCGGCTGCCATGACGAGGGTTATGTTAGCATAAACAACCCGCCGCCTGCCTCAATTGTGGCGCGGGCCTATGATTGTTGGTGAATAAGCCCCTAGTATTAAGCCCCTAGTATTTGGAGCGTTGCCGTGCCGACCTGGTTACATTGCTTCAAGTCTCGACTGATTGCGGCCTTGGCTGTCGTATCCCTCAGCATTTGCGCAAGTCTCGCACAGCTTTCCCCCGCTGGCGCGGCCTCCCCCGCTGACGACTGTCTGAGCGAAGATTTCTCCCGCCGTATTCCCGCTTGCACGACCTTGATAGAAAACGGCACCCTCAGCGGCCAAGACCTGGCGCTCGCCTATGCCGCCCGCGCGCTCGCCCATTCGGTGCAAGGCCGTTACGAAATGGCGATCCCCGACTACGACGCCTCGCTCCAGATCGACCCGAACTCGCCGATATCGTTGAACAATCGCGCCTGGGCCTATTTTAAATCTGGCCAACCCGAGCGTGGCGCAAACGACGTCGAGAGGGCGCTCGAGTTATTGCCCGACAGCCCTCATACGCTCGACACCCGCGCCCACATTTACCAGTCCCGCGGCGAATATGGTAAGGCGCTGCGCGACTATGAAAGCGCCATGCGCTATGGCGGCGAGCACATCGTGAAGCTGTACCAATGCGGCTTGCAGGCCCAGTCGTTGTTTCCCGGAGAAATCGACGGGCTGGACACGGTCGAATTTCGCAAGGCCTTGCAGACCTGCGTCGCAACGACCGGTTGCGATCCGCTGCCCGCCGACGAAGAATGCCGCAAGGTCACATCCTGATCGCCCCGAAATCAAACCAAGCCGAGAGAGCTATACCAATGCGCGCCCTGCCAGCAGTTGCCGTCCTCCTCGCCGCACTGACGGTGCCTTTTGCTGCAACTGCTCACGAAGCGACCAATGCGGGCGTCACCGTGGCCCATCCCTGGGCCCGCGCAACACCTGGCGGCGTCAGCAACGGCGCGGCCTATCTGGAAATCAAAGCGGCAGCAGGCGTGACGGATCGGCTGATCTCTGTCGCGTCCCCGGTCGCAGGCCGTGTCGAACTGCACACGCACATCAAAGACGGCAACGTGATGCGCATGCGCCGCGTTGACGCGATAGCAGTCCAACCCGGCACGTCGGTCCTGCTGCAGCCGCACGGCGATCATGTGATGCTGATGGACTTGAAGGCCCCATTGAAGGAAGGCGATCTGGTCAAGCTGACGCTGACGTTCGAAAAGGCCGGTGTCCTTGATGTCGAAGCAACCGTGGAACCCATTGGCGCGACCGGTCCGCACGGAATGGCCCATCAGCCAGGTCATGAACCCGCCATGGATCACGGCAAGCATAAGCATTGACTGCCAAAAGGCTGGGCCAGACGCTGGCTCAGCCTGCTCACGATATGTCAGATCCGGTTCGATGGGTGGAGTTTGAGAACCGCGCCGTTTGGCACCTGTCACTCAGCAGCGATGTTCTGCTCTTCGTAATGCGGCTCGCTGGCCAAATCTTCAACGCGAAGGCTGAGCGCCTGAGCAACTTTCCGCAGCACCAGAAGCGATGCGTTACCCGCTCCGCGCTCAAGTTCGGCCAGATATCGTTCCGACACGCCCGATGATTCTGCAAGCGCGCGACGCGACATGCCCAATCGCTGCCGTTCCTGCCGCACCCGCGACCCAACGGCCTTGAGGTAGGCTTCCGCCGCAGGGGCGTCGCCCCGTCGCATATCAGAAAATGGTTCGATGTTTTTTCGCATGTTCGCACTAGCAATACAGCAAATGCTGCGCTGCGCAAATACCCAATAGGGTAGGTACGTAGAAATTGGTTCTGGCAGGGACGGCCTCGCACCATTTCCACGGTCGAGGAAACGTCAATAAATCCAACTTTATTTGCACGCTAGGGGCGTCAGTTGATTGACATTATTCGCTACGTTTAGGATGGTGTCCGCGCGAAAGCGCCGCGGACCAGCGCATTAAAAACATCAAAGGTCCAAGTCTGGGGAGTGACGTGAGCCGGAGCGGTGCAAAGCACCCTCCGGTTTACTGTTTTTGGGGCCTCGGCACGGCGCGCAGCCAAAATTTGACGTCCGCTCAAAATGATCATTGCAAGCGACGCCCGGCGCAATCCGGGGTTGGCTCAGCATGTTTGCGCGCGTGATCCGGGTATGAAAACGAAAGAAGCCCCGCACCAAGGGTGCGGGGCTTCCAGCGACGAGAGTTCTAAGCGAAGCTTAGTATTTGAAGATGTCGCGTTTGTAGGTTTCTGGCACGAAGAACAGTCCGATGACGACGGTCATCAGGGCCACCACGACGGGATACCAGAGGCCGTAGTAGATGTCGCCGGACTGGGCGACCATCGCGAACGACGTTGCAGGCAACAGACCACCGAACCAGCCGTTACCGATGTGGTAGGGCAGCGACAGACCCGAGTAGCGGATACGTGTCGGGAACAGTTCGACGAGTGCGGCAGCCATCGGGCCGTACACCATCGTCACGTAGATGACGAGGATGGTCAGGATGCCGATGATCGTGAGCTTCTGAGTCGACCAGATGTCGAACATCTTGGCGAAGTTGGCCAAGCCGTCCTTTGGATCGATTTTGATTTCGACCTTGCCTTCGTTGATCTTGGCCTTCGAGTAGTCGGTCTTCTCGAGAGCAGCCGTAAGCAGCTTCGAGAAGTCCTTATCGGCAGCCGAGATTGGTGGCTGATCAGCAATCGTGACCGTTGCGGCGGTGCCGGCAGGTGCGCCCTGCGTGGTGTAGTTGACGCTGGCCCGTGCGAGTGCCGCTTTCGCGATATCGCAAGGCTTGGTGAACTTAACGGTGCCCGTCGGGTTGAACTGGAACGAGCAGTCGTTGAGGTCGGTCAGAACGGTCACTTTGGTCGTCTGGTGAGCGCGGTAGGTGCCGGGGCTGGCGATCTGCGTCATCAACGTGAACAGCGGGAACAGCGTAAGAGCGCCGATCAAGCAGCCAGCGAGAATGACGGGCTTACGGCCGATTTTGTCGGACAGCGAGCCAAACAGCAGGAAGAAGCCTGTGCCGAGTGTCAACGACCATGCGATGAGCACGTTCGCAGTGAAGTTGTCGACCTTCAGAATGTTCTGCAGGAAGAACAGCGCGTAGAACTGACCTGTGTACCAGATCACGGCTTGGCCGGCGACGAGGCCGAACAGGGCGAGCAATGCGATTTTGGCATTGAACAGACCCCAGATCACCGCGATGCCGACGAACGCCGCGCCGATAACTGCAGCAGTCGTAGCCGTCAGCGCGCCGGTGTAAAACGCACCGATCATGGCCAACGGAGCAATCAACAGAACCAGCGCGTTGCGTGGCTCACCGAAAGCTTCGCTGAGCGGAGCCTTGGACGCAGAACCCTCTTCCTTCATCTTTTTGAAGGCCGGGCTTTCGTTCATCTGCAGACGAATATAGAGCGAGATCAACAGCAGCAAGACCGAAGCGAGGAACGGAATACGCCAGCCCCACGACTTGAATGCGTCGATCATGGTTGGCTTGCCATCCGTACCCAAAACGACTTTGCCGTCTTGGATCAGTTCGACCATTGGATAGTTGGCGTTGACGTAAATCTGCGTGAACATGATCACGACCAGCGACAGCAGCAGCCCGAGAGTTGCCGTGGTCTGAATGAACGACGTGAAATAGCCGCGCTGGTTCTGCGGAGCGTGCTCAGCAACGTAAATCGCCGCGCCGCCATACTCGCCGCCGAGTGCGAGGCCTTGGACCATGCGCAAAACAATCAACGTGATCGGCGCGATGGTGCCGATCTGCTCGTAGCTGGGCAAGCAGCCGACGAGGAACGTAGATGCGCCCATCAGCAAGATGGTGATGAGGAATGTGTACTTACGACCGATCAAGTCGCCGAGACGGCCAAAGAACAGCGCGCCGAAGGGACGAACGAGAAAGCCGGCAGCAAACGCCAGCAAGGCGAACACGTTACGCGTTGCTTCAGGGTATGCCGAGAAGAACTGCGCACCGATGATGGCTGCGAGCGAGCCATAAAGGTAGAAATCGTACCATTCGAAGATGGTACCAGCGGACGAGGCGATAATGACCTTCCGCTCTTCTGCCGTCATGGGACGCTTTCGCGCCTCATATTCGGGAAGTGTTGTCGTGCTTGACATTCGTGGAACTCCTCCTTGAGCCGTGCAACTTTCGAATTTTAGGTCGAGGCTGTGGCTGGACAGCCGCACCGTGGAACCAAAGCCCCCTGTTGCGAATCTCCAGCAGAGTCGCCAGCTGATGCTGAGGCCTCTGAGCTTATTTCCTACAACCCCTGATAAAAGGGCGGTTCAGCCACCCTTCATTATGTTTTTTTTATGGTCGCACCGTCACAGCGCGCAACACCATCCTAGAGGCTAGTGTCGCAGCCGTCGATATTTGCGTTGGATGACTTTCGTCTACTAAAAGATGCCACGGCGACGATACGTTTTCCAAGAACCGCGCCGTGCAACAGGCCGTTTGTCAGAAACGGTGTCTAGAACGACGTCGGGCGCGAAGCCAAAAAGGACAGCGATGACACAATCCGGCCCCCCTCCTCCCGCGCGGCCTATTCGCAGAGCGCTTATGGCGCTCGCCACAATCGCAGTCTTCGGTGTCGCCGTACATGTGCTCGCGCCCGCCGCGAACGGCGTCAAGATCGCGGGTTTGCCGCTGGGCTATGAAATCGCCGCCCAGATCGGCCCCTTGGTCATTGCGTTCCTCGTGATCTTGATGTCCAAATCCAAGGTGCGGTCGTGAGCAAACAACAACCTGTTCGGCGGGGCTTCTTCTTAAAATCCATAGCGTCGACCCTTGCTGCTGCCGCCGGCTGGTGTACTGCGGCGCTGATCGTTGGCGTCACCGGCGTTCTGATCGCCCAAGGTCACGACGGTCTTGCGTATACGCTCGGCATCCTGGCTGCGGCAGCCATTTGGGCACTCGTCACCGTCCCCATGATGTCGTCCGTGCCAGCGGCAACCAGCATTCCATCGTACCTGGGATTGCGCTGCGAAAGCCCTGTCATCGGCTGCATCGCTGCAGTCATCCTGCTTGTCGGTTTAACCGGACTACTGGCAGCTGAGATCGCCGCCGTTCAAAGTCTGTTGCGATTGTTTGGCCAAAGCCAACTCGCCTTGGCCGTCGCCGTTGGTGTTGCAGCTATTGGTGCCTTGATGAGCCTAAGGACCAGCGCCCAGCCATCGGCATTCAATTTGACTGCGCTCATGCCCGCAGCGCTGATCCTCGCCGCGATCGCCGTCATGGTCGTCGCAGTTGTGTCGCTGGCCTATCGCGATGGGCCCGGCGCTCTCATCTCGATCCCCATCATGGCCGATATCACCAGTCTGGAACAGGGCCTGCTTGAAAAGCGCCTCGCCGACCCGGCAACCTTCAAGCCCCATGCGGTGCCATTTCTCCGCACCAGTGCTGCCAACTTCATCAGCCTGATTGCCTGCCTCGCGCTCGGTCTTGCGATGCTTGCAAGTCCTCGTCCGGCGGGCGCGCCGAGTGCTGCCGTCAGCGCACAACGGATGGCCGCGCGCGCGGTCTTCGCTTTGACCGCGCTGATTATAGTGATCCCCCCGGTGGCAGCGGCAGCTAAGCGCGCCCTCCTGTCGCTGGTCAGTTCAGGCATCCGACCATCCGCCGTGCCGGAGTGGCTTATGAACGACATCGCCGATGGAGCGGTTCAGGTGTGCGGATTGACTGTTCCCGATGCCGCAGCCCTTGCAAAAGCCTGCGGACGCGGCGTCGGCCCGCAGGGCTTCATCCGTTGGCACGACGTGAACTTCAGCACGGATGCCATGTTGTATGCTGCCCTCGACCACGCGTCTCCGATAGCGGCACCGCTCAAGATCGCAATCACCCTTCTCGTTGTTGCTGCCGCATTGTGGACCTCACGCCGTATCGCAGCTTTGGCCTATGACGCAGCACCCATCTTGAGCAGCGCTAGCCCCGCTCCACTGGGCGCTGTGGCAACAATCCTCGCCGCCGCGAGCCTCATCGCGTTGGCGGGTCCAGCCGACGCCGTCACCTTGATGTCGTGGTCGGCTGCGTTCGCAGCAGCTGGCCTCGCCCCAGCCGTTCTAGCCGCAGTGCTGACCACGCGTCCAAGCGCTGTCGCAACTGCCACCGCCATGATCACCGGCGCAGTCTTAACGCTCGCTTTGATCCTTGCTGTCCGCTATGCGCCAGTTACCCTGTTCGCTTGGTCTGGTATGGCCGAAACCGCCGCACCGGCTGCCGTCCGAAAGCTGGCGAACCTTCAAGACGCATGGGCGTCCGCAGCCGATGGGCCGGGCAAAGAGGCCCTGCGTGCTCAGGCAGAACGCATCGCGCGCGACGGCTTGAACTGGTTCGGCATCAAACCAGTAGCGTTCGGCATCTTCGGTTTCGGGATTGCGCTGCTGATTGCGCTGACCGGCAGCCTGATCAATTCGCTCGCGCGCGGACGAAAACCCCAAGCGCACGGCAGCAACTGACGGTGCAGCAGTCCACCCCTGCCGACTTTACGCGCCCGGCCAATAGCGCCAAAATAATCGAGCGCCAGTGCAAAAACTGGTCGACGGTGGACGCCGCCCAATGCATCTGAATGTCAATTTTAACACCAAGCTGTTTCTGCAGAACATGTGGAATCCAGCAAAGCTCAGACGTGTCTCGGCGTTTAATGAATACTTGCCCTCGTCTGCACCAGCATCGTGTTTTGCAGTGCAAAATGTCGCGGATCGCGCCTTGAAACTTTGCCAATGTTGACATGATGCCTGCGCCAGGGTCTACCGCGACCGCCATTAATCTTGCATCGCAAGCAGAGGCTAAGTTCTTCAAAGGTCAGTGCGTCTCGCATGAGTGCCAATAACTTCGTAATTAACCAAATTGGTTAATTTCCCCTTTTCCAACACGGCCTGCCGTGCAGGTTGCACGAGCCACCAAGTTCGATTGGCTGTGCAACTTGGCCGTCCGAGAGGGAGAAGAATGCCGATGACGTCAAGATTGAAAACCGGTTTTGCAGCGCTGACCACATGCCTTGTGCAGGTCGCAGCAAGCCTTGCGATGTTGGCGGTCGTCTCGCCTGCCCAAGCTGAAATGTTGTCGTTCTGGGAAGACGACAAGCCAAACATTACCGGTTCAAGCCGCCGCGCTGGCAAAACCCGATTGCCGGCTGAATATGCTGGCAGCAGTGACAATGACGGCGAACCGACAGCACGCCCGGCAAAGAAGAAAAAACGCGCAATCGCCCGCCTCGAGTCGTCGAATGACGAGCCGACGCCGCGTAAAAAGCAGCGCAACGTGCGTGTTGCCAGCTTGGGTGGCGCCGACAAATACGAACCGCGACCGTCGCGGAAATCTCTGTCTGGCGGCGGCAGCATCACATGGGCGGCCTCCGCAAGTTGCCTTAACGGCACCCTCAGGAGCATAGTCCAGGACGTGGCATCGGCCTACGGTGCGCTGACCGTATCTTCGACCTGCCGCGACCGTCGCCATAACGCCTCCGTTGGCGGGGCAAAGAAATCCCAGCATCTGACCGGCGATGCCGTTGACTTCCGCGTCCATGGCAATTCGTCGGGGGCAATGGCCTTTCTGCGCAACCACGGATCTGTCGGCGGTTTCCACCACTATGGCGGCGGCCTCTTCCACATCGACACCGGCCCAAAACGGCGTTGGTAACCCCATGACGAGCCTCTCCCGGCAGCGGGAGAGGTTGACCTCTGACGGCTGGCACGCGGTCTACACTATTTTCCCCGCACGGTGATCTTCGCATCATCCGTTCGCCCACGGATGCCGATCACGTCTCGCGTCGGCGCGCTATCGGGCGGCTGTTCGCCAACCACGGCCACCGCACTGGGTGGCGCAGTTGCCGAAACGTCGAGATTCAGAATGCTGGTAACCAGATCGACGGTCCCATCCAGGCGCAAGCGGTTGCTGCCAGACGCGACCTCGATCTGCTCAAACGCGATGACCCCATTGGTCGCCGATGCCATCGATTTGAAGCTTGCAAGGCTCGTCGAGGAGCGACAGGTATCCGCCATCTGGCTGGCGGCCATCGTCGTGAGTTCCTTGATGGTGCATGTCGCGACCCCACCCCGCGGCATGTCCACCTGGATCGATCCGTTAAGCCGGGACAGCAGGTCCATTCCAGCCAGTCCACCCGCTTTGAAATCGAAGTGCATGGTGCCCCGTCCCCGCAGCATCGGCATGCCAGCGATCAAGGTCGTAACATCGGCCATCTCGATCCCTTGCATGCGCCCATGAACCGTGTAGCGCGGTGGCGTTGTCAGTCCCTCGATCTCGATTTCGCCGTCCACCGAGCCGCCGCTGCTGAGTTCCATATCCGCCAGATTGAACAGCAGATGACCATCCCGCAACGCCAGGCTTGCAGCACTGCGCCCGGCTTTGAACGGCCCCGCCGTCAGCGTCTCCGCCGAAATCCGCAAGTCCGCATCAAGCGCAGTCATGAGCGGTAACGAAAGATCGCGCGTAGCCTTCAGTTGCGCAATGAGCGACTTGCCCGCTGGCCCCCCAGGTCCTGCTTGATCAGCTGAAGCCGGAATGTCGCCGGATTGTAAATAGGCCGCAAGATTGGCATCCTGCACGGCCAGCGTTCCGGCAATAGATGGCCGAACTCCGCCCATCGCAAGTGACAGCGCACCATTGCCGACATTGCCGTCGATCTCGAACGTGCCTTTCTGAAAGGCGATCGTCTGCCCTGCCCATGTGGCACTGCCACGAGCCGCAAACGTCTTCAGGCCTGGCCCGCTGGGCCATGAACGGCCAAGCCACCGTGCGACCGATGCGATCTTGGGTACGGCGACCTCCGTAATCGGTGCCACCAGCAGCACGCCGTGTCCCAGTTCTAACCGTCCCTCGACGGTCGCGTTGAACATCTCGCTTTGAACCTGAGCGCGCAGCGGCATCCGTGCGGAAGCCCCCCGTCCGATCCGGGCTCCAAGCGTCGCATCGATCGTGAGGATTTCCCCCGCATAGCGGAACGACCCCTTAAGCCGCACAGCCGTTTTTCGCTTCACGGTGATGTCGGCGCTGACATCGTGCAGCGTGTCTGTGCGCTCATCCGAGCGCAGGTGGATCGTGCCGTCGCGCACCGACAGCGTCTCAAACGAGGCGTCTTCTAGGGCTGCCATCAATGGCGAGGTCGCCACATATGGCAACTCAAGTGTGGGTTGCGACCAATCCGGCTCACCGCCGCTCTCATCGAGCGCTTGCGGTGACAAGTCGAGATGAATGACGGGCTGTTTCAGCGCCAGCCGCGCGCTCCCGCCTTTGATCAACGCAGCCAGCGCTTCGCCGGTTCGCGCTTGGCCAGAGCGAGCAGGCGGCACTGACAGCGTGCCCGACATCACGGTCATCCGCGGCTGATCGCTGACCAGAAAGGGCTGCGTGATGACAATGGCGTCCGGCGACGGTCGCAACAGGTATGATGGCAAAAACGCGAGATCATCCAGCAGCAGAGGCAAAAACAGCGCAATGCCCACTCCGGCAAGAAGCGCTGCAAATGCGAGGGCGGCGCGAATCCGATGCAAGCGCCGTAAACCCATTCGAAGCGCGGCCCGTCCACGTCTCACGACGCGGAACGTCGCTGGCGATGTCCGCCCCTGGTCGTCGTCGCTGTGTCCACGGTCGGTGCGCTGCACGGTGGTCCCTTATGATAGCCGACCGTAATGCCTCCCTCGCGCGCATGGAAGCTGCAAAGCACAGCCGGACCGGCGTCGCTTTCGCCGCAAACGCCCGCTCGCGCAAGCCATTTCGACGCCAAAGACGAGCGACTGGCGGCAGCGAGCAGGCACGCGCTTGAATTCACAGGCATCGTCGTGCATGTCTCATATTGAGGATTTGTTACGCAAAACGCGTGTATCCATGGGCAGTGTAGGGTTCCCAACCGGTACTGTTTCAGGCGTTGGCACCAGCAAGAAAGACAGCATGAGGCAGTCGTTTGTCATCGGGGGAACGTCGATCCCCGCCGGCTCCCGGCGGCTGGTCGACCTGCCCGTGTCGAAACTGTCGAACCATACGCCGGTGACGCTCCCCGTCCACGTCGTCCACGGTGCCCGCCCGGGTCCGGCGATGTTTGTTTCAGCAGCCATTCACGGCGACGAGTTGAACGGCGTCGAGATCATCCGCCGCGTTTTAAGAACCATAGCGCCTGCCAGTCTTGCGGGCACCCTGCTCGCCGTACCGATCGTGAACGCGTATGGCTTCATCGGTCGCTCCCGCTACCTCCCCGATCGCCGCGACCTCAACCGGTCGTTTCCCGGCTCCCGCGACGGATCGCTGGCCGCCCGCATTGCCAACCTGCTGCTGACGGAAGTGGTTGCCCGCTGCAAGATCGGCATTGACCTCCACACTGCAGCCGTGCACCGCGTAAACCTTCCCCAAATCCGCTGCGAGTTCAAAAAGCGGCCCCGCTGCCTGGAACTCGGCATTGCGTTTGGCGCGCCGGTCATCCTCGAAAGCCATGAGCGGGCTGGGTCGCTGCGCAAGGCCGCCCGCGAAATGGGCGTCGACGTCCTGGTGTACGAGGGCGGAGAAGGCTTGCGTTTCGACGAGTTTGCCATCCAGGCTGGCGTCGATGGCATCGCCGGAGTCATGCTCAAATCCGGCATGCTGGAACTACCCGACGGCGTCGAGACGGCCGAGCCGGCGCGCCCCATCTTTGCCAATGCCTCAGCGTGGGTTCGCTCTCCCGAAGGCGGCATTTTCCGCACCAATAAGCGCATCGGCAGCGCGGTCAATGAGAACGAAATCATCGGCTTCATCGCCAATCCCTATGAGGACCAGGACGTTCCGGTCATCTCGGCGCGCCGGGGCATTATCATCGGCCGCACCACGCTTCCCATCGTCAATCTTGGCGATGCCCTGTTCCACGTCGCCTGGTCGAGCGAGTTCGAATCAAGGCCCCCTCGCGGCAAATCCGCCGCCGAGCCTGTCACGTCCGAACCGGTAATGGATGAGGACGAAATTCTCTGATCCGGCTCCATCGCGCACCGGCAGCGCCAGCCCAAACCCGAGATACGCGATGCCGCAGCTCAAATTAAGCCTGTCGGAGTTTTCTGCACCATCGGCGGAACCAAACCGATCCAGCCGAATTTGATCTCATTGAACGCCAGCGGCTGTGTCACGTATACGCACGTGGACCGGCGCACATCGCGGCGGACTGAAGGGGGACGTCGGCGCAATGATCAATGGAAATAAGTCAAACAGCGTTGATTCGGGTGGGGAACCTGCCAGCACGGACACGTCTGTTGCAACCCAACAATCAAGCATTGAATGCGGGGACGAAAGCGAAACCATGACAGCCATCAACGCCGACGGCGTGGACGACACAGCGGGCGTGCTGCTGGATGAGCGCGTTCAGGCGCAGATCGGCCAGCAATTGACATCCTTTTACCGCGAACTTGTGAACCAACCGATACCGCAAAACTTTATGGATCTGTTGGCGCGCCTCGACCGTCAGGAGGACGGTAAGTGATCAAACCGGTGAACGATACGTTCCAGACGGCACTCGTCGCAGCAATTCCAAACCTCCGCGCGTTTGCGATTTCGCTGTGTGGCAACGTGCAGACGGCGAACGACCTCGTTCAGGAAACCATGTTGAAAGCCTGGGCCAATCGCCACCGGTTCGAAGAAGGCTCGAATTTCAAAGCCTGGCTTTTTACGATTCTTCGTAATTCCTATTTTTCGGATTTTCGCCGCGGAAAACGCGAAGTCCGTGACGAGGATGGCGTCGCGGCGGCGAGCCTCTCAAGCCTCCCCGAGCAACCCGGCCATATGGACATGATTGATTTCCAGCGCTCGCTCGCCAAACTTTCCGAAGATCAGAAGGAGGCGTTGATCCTGGTCGGAGCCGAAGGCTTCTCATATGAAGAGGCCGCCGAAATCTGCAATTGCGCAGTCGGTACCATCAAAAGTCGCGTGAACCGCGCGCGCGCGCGCTTGGTTGAATTGATGGGCGTCGGCTCGGTGGAAGATTTCGGCCCCGAGCGCGTGGCCAGGGCCGTGCATTCGAAAATGTCCTGACGCCGTCGCGTAGCGCGGGGTCATCAGGGCCACGCGGCGCACCCATCATCATTGCAAGCCAACAGCATCCCGTTTCGTGCTTCAGACCGATGACTTGGACATGGCTGCAAGTGATACCAGCGGGCATACGTTCTGACTTATGTCAGCTGGTATCCGCGCGTGGGGTTGCCGAGCCGGAGGCGATCTTCCAGATCGACGCGGCCACGCGCAAAGCAAAAGAGAAGTCCGTCGCGCAGCCGTAGACACGAACACTCAAAACTTTTGCGCGACGGTATGACATCGCCGTGGTCGGCACAAACGTCGGCTGATCTCCCAACAGCACGCCCAACGGCCCGTTGCGCGCCCGCAATAATTGTTCGCAGCGCGCGGAACAACGTTGGCTGATATGCGTTGAGTTTATGTCGCATTCGGACGGTTGCGTTAAGCCGGGTCGGCAAAATCGGTTTCGAAGAGTGAATAGTGCCCTTCAGCACGGCTCGAAACAACGGGGAGTTACAATGTCGCTTTCAGAGACAATCGTTCCAGAGCTGCCATACTTGCGGCGTTTTGCACGCGCTCTGTCGGGCAGTCAGGAAAGCGGCGATGCGTACGTCGTAGCTATGCTCGAAGCCCTTGTCGCCGACAGCACAATTTTTCCTCAGACGATGGACACTAAGTCGGCGGTTTTCCATACGTTTCTGAAAGTCTGGAATTCCATAGCCGTGAATAAGGCGCGAGGCATTCCGACGCCTGTGACGATCGGGACCGCGCCCGAGCGCCGCTTGGAAATGATCAGCCACCGCCCACGGCAAGCCTTTCTGCTCATCGCCGTTGAAGGCTTTCCGTTCGATAAGGCAGCCCAGGTGCTCGACACGACCGTCGCCGAGGTTCGCCAACTGATCGATCAGGCTGGCAAGGAGATTGCCGGTCAAGTTGCGACCACCGTGCTCATCATTGAAGACGAGCCATTGATTGCGCTCGATCTGGCCGATCTTGTGTCAGCCCTCGGCCATACCGTTTGCGCAACCGCAAGCACCCACAAGCAAGCCGTCGCGGCGTTCAACAAGCACACGCCCGGCCTCGTGCTCGCCGACGTCCAGCTTGCGGACGGCAGTTCCGGCCTCGATGCCGTCAACGACATTCCGAAGACGTTTGAGGTGCCAGTCATCTTCATCACGGCCTACCCAGAACGATTGTTGACCGGTCGCCGTCCCGAACCGACCTTCCTGATCAACAAGCCATTCCAGTCCGATACGGTGAAGGCCATTATCAGCCAGGCACTGTTCTTTGAAAACAAAGCAACGCGCAGTGCCGCATAAACATCACCAAGGAACTCGAAGCTGAGATTGGCGTTTCGACTGCACGACATGTGCAGTCAAGTCTCAAAGCGGAGTTCACAAGATGCGTGGTGTTATCCTATGGCTGGCGGGCGTCCCGGTCGTGGCCATCGTTGCAATGTATGCCCTGGGGTTCCTAAGCTAACCAAGCGACGGGACCGCCATCTGGACCTGTTAAAGACAACGAAAACGCCCCGTTTCCCGGGGCGTTTTTGCGTCGTTTCAAGCTGCAGCGCGCACCGGCATCATCGGGGCATACACGGCTTGGATCTGCGCCAAATCTGCCTCATAATCGCCCGTGGGATAAAACACGCCTTTGATGCCGACTTCGCGCGCTTTGTAGTCCATGAACGCCATCACAATGGGGACCCGTGCGCCGGTGGCGATATGATAAAAGCCCGACTTCCAGCGGTCAACGTGGCTGCGGGTGCCTTCGGGCGGGATGACGACGATCAGCTCATCGTGCGCATCAAAGTACGCGACCATCTGTTCAACGGCATTGTTGCGCTTGCTGCGATCCACCGGAATGCCGCCGAGCCAGCGCATCAATCCACCGAACGGCCATTTGAAAATCCCGTCCTTGCCCATCCAATGGACACCAACGCCGTAGTGCAGCCCGGCAGCCAACGTGTTCGGCAAATCCCAATTCGTCGTGTGCGGGGCACCGATCAGTACAAACTTCGGCAGATCGGGCATCTCCCCGACGATCTTCATGTTGACGGCTCCAAGCCACGCCCGCCCGACCGGCCGCAACAGACGTAGCAACAACGATGGCTTGGAACGCGCGTGCGCGATGTCCGTCATAGCAAGGCTCATTTCGCAAAAAGAAGTGGAAGCGTCTGTCGGCTTAGACGCTCCCAATCCTCCTCGCAACCGCTTCTCAACCCGTGGTCTTCTTTGCGTTCGGGAAGAACAATTGCTCGCCGTTCACTTTAAAGCTGGCGATGGCGGCTTGACCCTCGGCACTCAAAATCCAATCGACGAACGCTTGGCCCTGCGTGGCCTTCACGTGCGGATGCTTCGCCGGGTTGACCAGAATGACCCCATAGTCATTCAGCAACGGCTTATCCCCCTCGACCACGATTTTGAAGTTGCCTTTGTTCTTGAACGCGACCCAAGTCGCACGGTCGGCCAAAACGTAGGCATTCATACCCACGGCCGCGTTAAGTGTCGGCCCCATACCCGATCCGGTTTCGCGATACCACGTGCCCGAGGCAGCCTTGGCATCCACCCCGGCAGACTTCCAAAGAGCCAGTTCAGCTTTGTGCGTCCCACTGTCGTCGCCGCGGGAAGCAAACGGCGCCTTTGCCGCTGAAATGGCAGTGAGTGCCGCTTTCACATCCTTGGTACCGGCGACCTTGGCTGGATCTTCCCCAGGCCCGACGATCACGAAGTCATTGTACATGACGTCGAACCGCGCCACGCCAAAGCCGCCCGCAACGAAGGCGTCCTCGGCGGCCTTGGCATGAACCAGCAAGACATCGCCATCCCCGCGCTCGCCATTCTTGAGCGCTTGGCCGGTCCCGACTGCCACCACCCGCACGTCAATGCCTGATTTTGCGGTGAACTGCGGGAGCAGGTGGGCAAAAAGCCCCGAATCCTGCGTCGACGTTGTCGATTGCAGAATGATGAATTTGGTGTCGGCAGTCGCTGCAATCGGTGCTGCGGGCTTGGCCTCCTGCGCAAACGAAGCAACGAGCGGCATGGCGCTGAACAGCATCGTAGCAATCAGCGCGGTAAAGTGGCGGCGTTTCATGAGACGGTCCCCAAACGGTGTGGTTGTGCCCCGTCAGGAATAACCAACTCGCTATACCCGCGCAACCATATCGTCAAATGATGACCTGTAAGGTTGGGTCAGGCGGTCCTTACCCCATACCCCAACAGCGTCAAACTAGCCCGCAGCCCCAACGACTTTGGCCTTCGCCGCTGCAAATGCCCAGTCGAGCCACGGCGTGACGGCTACCAAATCCGACGCCTCGACCGTCGCCCCGGTCCAGATCCGCAACCCAGGAGGCGCATCGCGATACGCTCCAATATCAAGCGCCACCCCTTCCGCTTCCAGCATCGCCATCATGTCTCTGGCGACCCCCGCTTGATCCTCGCGGGGCAGACTGGAAACAACCGGATCGGCAAACACCATGCACACCGACGTGTTCGACCGCGTTGCTGGATCGGCGGCGAGGCACGCGATCCAGTCCGTGCGATCCATCCAGTCATAGAGCACCTTGGCGTTCGCATCCGCGCGGGCATGGAGCGCATCCAGTCCGCCAATCCCTTCCGCCCAAACCAGCGCATCGATATAATCCTCGACGCACATCATCGATGGCGTGTTGATCGTCTCGCCGTGGAAGATGGCGCGGTCGAGCTTGCCGCCTTTGGTGATGCGGAACAGCTTGGGCAACGGCCATGCAGGCGTATGCGTTTCCAGCCGTTCGATGGCACGCGGGCTCAAGATCAGCATCCCGTGGGCTGCTTCCCCGCCCAGTACCTTCTGCCAGGAATAGGTCACGACATCAGCCTTGGACCAGTCGATCGGTTGCGCGAAAATCGCCGACGTGGCGTCCACCAGCGTCAGCCCCGCCCGATCGGCCGGGATCCAATCATAGTTGGCCGGTCGAACGCCCGCCGTCGTGCCATTTGCCGTGAAGATCACGTCGCGGCTGAAATCCACCTGTGACAGATGGGGCAAATGGCCGAATGGCGCTGAAAACGTGCGCGCGTCGGCAAACTTGAGTTCCTTGACGAGGTCGGTAAGCCAGATCTGGCCGAAGCTCTCCCACGCCAGCGCATCGACGCCACGCGGCCCCAGCAGGTTCCACATGGCAAGCTCGAACGCCCCGGTGTCCGACGCCGGCACGATCCCCACTTCGAACCCGGCGGGCAAGCCGAGCAGAGCCTTGGTCTTGTCGATGGCCAGACTGAGCCGCGCCTTACCCTGAACCGACCGATGCGACCGCCCCAACAGCGCCGAATTTAAAACCTCCACGGTCCAGCCCGGCCGTTTGGCGCACGGGCCACAGGAAAAGTTTGGATTGGCCGGACGGATATTCGGCTTGAGGGTCGGCATGGGTGGAGTTCCTTCGGCAAACTGGGCACCATCATCGCACACGGCGGCGATCTCTGGCCCCACGAATGCGAACCTGTTAAAGAAGTCCCTGAAAATGGCAACCAACGGAACCTATTGACGTGACACGGATAGCGACGATCGCGCGCAAGACCAAGGAAACCAGCATCACCGCGACCATCGCGCTGGACGGCACTGGGGCCTACGACATCTCAACTGGCATCGGCTTCCTCGATCACATGCTCGAGCAGTTGGCCCGCCACGCCCTGATCGACATCAAGCTAGAGGCCCAGGGCGATCTTCATATCGACTATCACCACACCACCGAAGATTGCGGCATCGTGCTCGGCCAGGCCTTAGCCAAAGCGCTGGGCGACCGCGCTGGGATCACGCGCTATGCCGATGCGCATTTGGCGATGGACGAAACCCTCACCCGGGTGGCCATCGACGTTTCGGGACGCCCGTACCTGATCTGGGACGTCAAATTCAGCCGCGACAAGCTCGGCGAAATGGACACCGAACTGTTCCGCGAGTGGTTCCAGGCCTTCGCTCAGAACGCGGGGATTACGCTCCACATCGCCAACCTTTATGGCGAAAACAACCACCACATCGCCGAGACATGTTTCAAGGGCTTGGCCCGCGCCCTGCGCACCGCGATCACGCTCGATCCGCGACAGGCCGGTCGCGTGCCCTCCACAAAGGGGACGCTGTCCGTATGAGGGTCTACACAGTCCATGAGCCCGCCAACTCAGCCTCAGATCGCCTCGACCGCGCCGAAACGCTCGTATTCGTCGGCGATGGCTTTGATTGGTTGGCCGCCCTGTTTGCACCGTTCCGATTGGCCGGTAGCGGATTGTGGACCGGCCTGCTGATCTACATCGCAGCGCTCGCCGCTTCGTCCGCCCTCCTGTCGGCCATCGGCGCATCGGCCTCGTGGATCACATTGGCGCTGTTTGCGTTGCACGTGGTCGCGGGATTTGAATTCAACGAGCTTGTTCGCACACGTCTGGACGCGCGAGGCTGGACCAACGTCGGCACCGTGTCTGGACGCACCCGGGCCGAATGCGAACGTCGGTTCTTCGACACCTGGCTCCCCAGCCAGCCGATGATCGCAGGCCTGCGCACCAGCCACGAAGCCGCTCCAAAACCGGCCGAACTCCCCGCTGTCGCATCCCCCACCCAACCCAAATCCAAGTGGCGTCCGTGGTAATCGCAAGCCATCTTCCCTAAAGTCCCCAAAAGGGAGGGGGTTTGGGAGAACACGTTCCCCCAATTCGGCGTAGGCGAAAGCCCACGCGCGAAGCGGTCCAAGCACGCCGCGCACGTAGGAACCAAGAATGCAAACCGTCGCCATTATCGATTACGGCTCAGGTAACCTCCACTCGGCGGTGAAGGCCTTTGAGCGCGCCGACCGCGAAGTCGGAACCAACCACAACATCATCCTGACATCGAAGGCCGACGACGTCGCCAAAGCCGATCGCATCGTCCTACCCGGCGTCGGCGCATTCGCCGATTGCAACGCCGGCCTGCTCGCCGTCCCCGGCATGCGCGAGGCCCTCGAAGATGCCGTCATTGCGGGCGGGCGTCCGTTTCTGGGCATCTGCGTCGGCATGCAGTTGCTGGCAACGCGCGGACTCGAGTTCACCACAACCGATGGGCTCAACTGGATTCCCGGCGAGGTCCGGGCGATCACACCCAATAACCCCGCCCTGAAAATCCCCCACATGGGGTGGAACACACTCAACGCCGCCAGAACGCTCAACCCAACCAACTCATCGCACGCGACCGATGCAACGCACGCACAAAACGCCACCACGCCACATCCGCTACTCGCCGGTATCGCCACCGGCGACAACGGCTTGCACGCCTACTTCGTTCACTCCTACCAACTCATAACAGCCGACCCCGCGATGGTGGTGGCGACCACCGACTACGGCGGACCCATCACGGCCCTCGTCGCGCGCGGCAACATTGCTGGCACCCAATTCCATCCGGAAAAGAGCCAGACCCTAGGCCTCCGGCTCATCTCCAATTTTCTGTTGTGGCAACCCTAACCTGTGGATCGAGGCACCGCGTGCTGCTGGGACACCAGCGCCGGCGCGAACATCGACCCGGCGTACTCAGGCCGCTGCACTACCCATGTCTTCCAGCGGCAACTCAGCTTGCGCTGGCGGCATCGAGATCAGTGGGAACGCGATGACGTTTGTGGTCTCAGCAGTGCCTGTATCGGCGCGACGTTGACGGAACCAACGGATCTGCGCGTTCGACAGCACAGCCTCTTCGCTGACGGCCTGGATCAACAAGCCGTCATCTGAATCGAGAATAGATGCGAGCTTTGCTTCGACTTCGATTTCGTCGCGGTCGGTTGAAACGTACCACGTGTTTTCAAGCGGACGCGCCCAGCGGGAACCCAAGCCCATGATTTCCTGCGCAAGGATGTGCTTGTTGCGGTGGGGCTTGGCAAGATCGTAGGAGATAAGAAGGGTGCGCATGGGGGGAGCCTCGCAGGTTGGGGCGTTCTTGATCGGGGGCAGAACATACGCATCACGCGGCTTTTTTGAGTCGGGAACGTCGAGGAAGGTTTACGTCCGTCCTGTCTGCTCTGAACATGATGAGAACATCACATGAATCGCCGCTGAAGTCTAGTGTTCGAGCGCTATTTGTTCTTTTTTTGATCCCAATTTGAGAACACTCAATACAATCAGTCGAATAGCCGCATTTGGTCCGGGTGGGGTGCCTTTGCAATGCGGCGATGCGCGCCAAGGTCGATTCGCTCGAGCAGCCAGGGATGTTTGATTCGGACCCGTTCGAGAGCTTTGCCCCGGCTATCTGGGAAGTGCGTTCCCTCCCAGATTTCGTAAAGGCGGCGGGGATCGCACGCGTAGCGCGCGAGCAGGTCTTTGCGCGGCACGCGCATCCACCGCGCGACCCAGATGTCGACTGCGTCCGCCTCCGTCAGCGGACGGCGGGCGACCTTGGCGGGAGGGGTGGAGAGAAACACCACGGGCATGGACGCGACTCCGGGGTTGACGATGAACATAGGCCGGTGTTCTTGCCTGAACATCATAGCCGATTGATGGCGCGTGCGCACTTTGTTCTCGCGCGCCCTTCTCAGCCTAAAGGCCCCCCGTGATCCTGTTCCCCGCGATCGACTTGAAAGATGGCCAGTGCGTCCGCCTGAAGCTCGGCGAGATGGACCAGGCAACCGTGTTCAACGACGATCCTGCGGATCAAGCCGCAACCTTCGAGCGCCAGGGCTTCCAATACCTCCACATTGTCGACCTGAACGGCGCGTTTGAGGGCAAGCCCGTCAACAGCGCCGCCGTCGAAGCGATCCTGAAAGCGATCACGATTCCAGCCCAGCTCGGCGGTGGCATCCGTGACCTCGACACCATCGAGCACTGGCTGACCAAAGGCCTGCGCCGGGTCATCTTGGGAACCGTCGCAGTCCGCGATCCGCACCTCGTCAAGGCCGCCTGCAAGGCGTTTCCGGGCCGTGTCGCCGTCGGCATCGACGCCAAGGGAGGAAAAGTCGCGGTCCAAGGCTGGGCCGAAACCAGCACGCTGACGGCCATCGACTTGGCCAAACGCTTTGAGGACGTCGGCGTTTCGGCCATCATCTATACCGACATCGACCGCGACGGCATTCTCGCTGGCCTCAACCTTGCTTCGACCGTCGAACTCGCGCGCTCGACCAAAATTCCGGTCATTGCCTCGGGTGGCCTCGCCTCCATCGCCGACATCGAAGCCCTGACCCGCCCCGAATGCGCCATGCTGGAAGGCGCCATCTCCGGCCGCGCCCTCTACGACGGTCGCATCGACCCCAAAGCAGCCCTCGAACTGCTCGCCAAGCACGGATGACGATTTGGCAGGAGCTCAACGTCGAAATTTTCGGCGAGCGTCAGTCGTCCTGTGACTGCTGCCAAAACACGACCCAACGCGTCTGGGGTTGGATATCCGATCACGATCGGACTCTTGCAGCCTATTTTGTGACATTCACATCGGCTCGTCCCGATCACGGTGCGAAGTATCAGCTCATCGTCGGTCCCTGGGGCGATGGCGCTACAGTTGACGATAGGATTGCCGTGGAGCTGGATTATCGTGTCGCTTCAGGTAAAGCCGCGTTTATGGTCGTCGACGCGTCGCCGTTTCCAGCGGTAGCAGCTCGCAGTCTGACGCGAGTTGAGGTCATCGACACGGAGCTTACGGCTCAGATATTTCCAATGGTGGACGCGGTTTTTATGAAAGATCCGAGGTTGGAGGAAATCAGGCGGTGGTCGAATCCTTCGCGCTAACCCTCGCGGATGGCTAACCAGCCTTTACGTCAGCCGCGCCCCGCGCTAACCGTTATCCATGCTCAAAACCCGCATCATTCCCTGCCTGGACGTGAAGGACGGTCGCGTCGTGAAGGGGATCAACTTCGTCGACCTGATCGACGCTGGCGATCCCGTAGAGGCAGCTAGCGCCTATGACGCCGCCGGTGCCGACGAACTCTGCTTCCTCGACATCACCGCGACGCACGAAAACCGCGACACTATCTTCCACATCGTCGAGCAAACCGCCGAGCGCTGCTTCATGCCGCTAACGGTCGGCGGCGGCGTCCGCGTGGTCGAAGATATCCGCAAGCTGCTGGAAGCGGGTGCCGATAAGGTCTCGATCAACTCCGCAGCCGTCGCGCGGCGCGAATTCGTCCGCGAGGCGGCTGAAAAGTTCGGCGCGCAGTGCGTCGTGGTCGCGATCGACGCGAAGTCCGTCGCGCCGGGTAAATGGGAAATCTTCACCCACGGCGGCCGCAGGCCGACCGGGATCGACGCCGTCCAGTTCGCCCGCGAAGTGGCAAGCCTGGGGGCGGGTGAAATCCTGCTGACCTCGATGGATAAGGACGGCACCAAGTCCGGCTTCGACATCGACCTGACGCGCACCATCGCCGACGCAGTCTCGATCCCCGTCATCGCCTCGGGTGGCGTCGGCACGCTCGACCATCTGGTCGCCGGTGTCCGCGACGGCCACGCCAGCGCCGTGCTCGCCGCGAGCATCTTCCACTTCGGCACCTACACCATCGGCCAGGCCAAACAGGCGATGGCGCAAGCGGGCATCCCGGTGCGGTTGGATCGCTAACTGTCATCCCGGCCGGAGCGCAGCGGAGAGCCGGGACCCAGGGGCCAAGTGGATCAATCGTGCCTTCGGCGCTCATTTGCTGGGTCCCGGCTCGGCCCCCGGATCAAGTGTCCGGGGTTGGCCGGGATGACAACCTGAGGGAACCCCATGGAACTCTACGTCGACGCCGACGCCTGCCCAGTGAAGGAGGAAATCCTCCGCGTCGCGACGCGCCATCAGCTCGTCACGCATTATGTCTCCAACAGCTGGATGCGCCTGCCCGAAAGTCCGCTCGTGCGCCGCGTGGTCGTCACCGAAGGCCCCGACGTCGCCGACGACTGGATCGCCGAACGCATCCAGCCCGGCGATATCGCCATCACCGCCGACATCCCGCTCGCCGCGCGCTGTCTCAAGGCCGGCGCCAAAGCCATCGGGCCGACCGGAAAACCCTTCGACAATGGCAGCATCGGCATGGCGCTCGCCATGCGCGACCTGCAAAGCCACCTCCGCGAAACCGGCGAAAGCCGCGGCTTCAACCCTGCCTTCACCCCCAGGGACCGTTCGCGGTTCCTGGAGGCGCTGGAGAATGCGGTTCAGGCGGTGAAGAGGGGACGGTAGATGCTACCGCAAACTGTCGGATCGCATTGCTGCTTCTACGATACCAGTTTGCTGCTTCACCGCTTGCTCACTCGGTCCGGCAGCAAGCGAGTTCGTTGATCCCTCGTAGCCTCGACTCAACCAAAACAAAAAGCCGTTGCTCTTCCGAACTACCGTCGAATCAATCGCGCTAGTGCTGTCTGCTGATCTGCACGTGGTGGCAACCTTTCGTATTACCGATCCATCAGTAGAGGGAACAACCTGCTTCCCAGAGACAAAGTCGCCCTTGCAAGTTTTAGAAATTATATTAATGATTTCACTGCTGTAGTCATCGGCCGAAGGTGTATCGCTGCCGCGGCTAGCTACGAAATATCCATTACCGCCATCTTCAAAAACAAGGCTAATGCCCTTGTCCTCACTTTGTGGGGGCAAGAGCTTGTAACCTCTTACGCCCGCGCTATTCAGCATATTGGTCAAAATTACGGTAGCCTCAGAGGGCTGAACCATCGAGAAGCTTGTAGAGCGTTCCTTTTGAGTTGGTGTTTTGGGAGCGGCGGGCTTGTTGGTTGCTTCTTTCTGAGTCTTCATGCAGTCGAGCAGAGAATTCATCGCCCTTTCTGTACCCTCCAGCACAAAAGGATATTTTCCGTAAACGTTAGAAATAACAAGGTTGCGGCCTACTTGAAGAGCCTTAAAAGCACTCGGATTTTTGAGCGGGATTGTGACACTATTTTTATCCGTTGCGTTAGCGGTAGGGCTTTCGATTGGAATCCCGTCAACAGCTAGCTGCATCTCAATTTTTTCATTTTTCTTGAGATTCCAATTTGGGTTCGAAAGCATGATGCCCCAATTGTAATTCGATGTTACCCCAATAGAGAAAATGGTGCCGCTTTTGTAACTTCCTTCCATAATGCAACCGTTGGGCCCATTCTCACCTGGCCAATAATTGACATTCCAATTTCCTACTTGGGCGGCTTCGGATCCTATAACAAGTCCGAACGACGTCAGAATAATCCCAACCGAAAGTATAAATTTGCGCATCGTAACCCCCAAAGTTACCCCAACCAAAAATACCGCAAACGGATCATAAGCTTGGCTTTAGCCGTTTGGCAAGAACTGAAGCATCGACGATCAACCAGAGGACAAGTCATTTCTGACGTCTGGCGGTTCGCACTGCCCTCCGCCCACACACTTAAATACTTATCCCCGCCCCCTCGCCCCTCGCATACCTTACGTCCATCCCTTTGCAACGAGGGGCGCTCATCGCAAGGCGTTCAAAGCAGCGGCAATGGGATGCAAGTCGGGGGCGCCATACGCGATGGCCGATCCCTCGTGCGGAGCACGCCTCCGGCGTGACGGCTCGCCGCACCCGCCGGAGTGAAAGTCTCCGGTCCACGATGCGTTAAACGCTGCGGGTACGCAAAAAATCTTAGCAAGGAGCAGCGCCGTCAGTTCTCCTTCACCACTCGGATTACGCGCGCTTGCCGCGCTGCTCCTCCCCTCGCTCTTTGTCATCATCGGATTACGCCACGGCCGTTGTGGAGCCAAGCTGACTCCCCAGGTCTCCCACTGTCATCCCGGGCGAAGCGAAGCGAAGACCCGGGACCCAGGGGCCGCAAATGCGGTGCCTTCGTCGCGGATACACAGTGTTGTGCCGATCAGTCATGTGAACTCAATTGAATCCCGTCCGATCGGCCCTACTTACAACGTTCAAACGGCGATGCTAGACAGCGTCGGCTCGTGAGTGCCGAGCGCTCTCCGGGTGAACTTCCCACTCCACAAACGGATCGAGCGAGCGATGAAAAAACCTACCGACCGCCAGCATTTGCGTCCTTTGGGCGCGCTGATTTTTGGCTCTCGATGGCTGCAGGTTCCACTTTATCTGGGCCTGATTGTCGCCCAGTGCGTGTACGTGTTCCTCTTCATCAAGGAGTTGTGGCATCTCATCAGCCATGCAGGCGGCTTCACCGAGCAGCAGATTATGCTCATTGTGCTGGCGCTGATCGACGTGGTGATGATTTCCAACTTGCTCGTGATGGTGATCGTCGGCGGCTATGAGACGTTCGTGTCGCGGCTCGACCTCGAAGGCCATCCCGACCAGCCCGAATGGCTCAGCCACGTCAATGCCAGCGTGCTCAAAATCAAACTGGCAATGGCGATCATCGGCATTTCCTCGATCCATCTCCTCAAAACGTTTATCGAGGCCGGCAATCTGGGGACGCAAGGCGCGAAATTCACCGAAGCCGGTGTGATGTGGCAAACCATTATCCATTGTACGTTCATTTTGTCAGCAATGGGCATCGCCTACGTTGATTGGCTTGGCCAGCAATCGGCCGTCCAACTCCACAAGGCGACGCGCGACAATGCCCCCTGACACGTCGGCGCTCACGCGCAGGAACCCGGCTCAGCGCTGTGCCAAGAGGCTCCGCTTGGCCGGGATGACAGTTGGTGGGCGCAGCGATAGGTCCACTTACAGTCCCGGGGTCCAGGGGACTGGTCCCCTGGCCTTCACTTCCCTTACGCTGGCTCTATTTCGCTCTAGCGCTCGCTCCGCTCCATGAGCTATCCCCTCGCCTCATGGAACACACACACACTGGCCTCGCGGCACTCACATCGGGCGCGATCCTGTCGCCGTTCACGCAACTGCGGCGCCTGCTCGATGGCATCCAGCCCGGCCAGACGCCTGCGATCGACCTGACATTGGGCGAGCCGCGCGAAACGATGCCCAGCTTCATCGTCGAAAAGCTCCAAGAGGCGCAGGCGCTTTACGCGAAGTATCCCCCGATCCGAGGCTCCGACGAACTGCGTCAGGCCATCGCCGACTTCTTGCAGCGCCGTTTTCACCTCGCGTCCCCCATCAACGCTGCGACCGAAATCATCCCGACCAACGGCTCGCGCGAAGGCCTGTTCACAGCCTGCCTGCCCGCCGCCGGTCGCAAGTTGCTACCCCCAGGCATTCGCCCCGCCGTCCTGTTGTGTAACCCGTACTATCAGGCCTACATCGGCGCAGCCCTCGCTGTGAACGCCGAGCCCGTCTACCTGAACGCGACGAAAGAAACCGGTCACCTGCCCGACCTCGACGTTATCGCCAACGACACAGCCCTGCTCGACCGCACCATCGCATTCTACATCTGCTCGCCCGCCAATCCGCAAGGCGCGGTCGCCTCGCGCGCGTATATTTTTCAAGCGCTGAGCCTCGCCCGCAAGCATGACTTCATGCTGTTTCTCGACGAGTGCTACTCAGAGATCTATTCCAACGAACCCCCAACCGGCGGCTTGGAAGTCGCTATGGAAACACCCGAGCGCTTCGCCAATCTTGTTGTGTTCAATTCGCTGTCGAAGCGCTCGAACCTGCCGGGACTGCGGTCGGGCTTTTGCGCGGGGGATGCAACTTTCCTCGACGCACTGGCCGAAATCCGAAACTCCATTGCCCCGCAAGTACCCGGCCCAACCCAACACGCATCAGCGGCTGTCTGGGCTGAAGAACAGCACGCCAGCGCCAACCGGAATGCCTACCGCGCCAAATTCGACCTCTGCGACGAGATGCTAGGCGGGCGCTTTGGCTACATCCGCCCGGCAGGCGGTTTCTTCCTCTGGCTCGATATGGCGCAATACGGCGGCGGCAGAAACGCGACGGTAACCCTATGGAAACGTTCAGGTGTCAAAGTGCTGCCTGGGTGCTTCCTGGCGCAGACGGCTCAGGACGGGATCAATCCAGGCGACGACTACGTCCGGGTGGCCCTCGTCCAAGACCTGCCCACGCTTCGGGACGCGTTCACCCGCATCTGCGATCCGGCGGTCCTTACCGCCGCAGCGGATGCCAAGTGAAGAAACATCTGCGATCCGGCGGTCCTTACCGCCGCAGCGGATGCCAAGTGAGGAAGCATCTGCGATCCGGCGGTCCTTACCGCCGCAGCGGATGCCAAATGAGAAACGCTTGATCGAGCTCTGAGCTGCAAATCGCACGCAACGGGCTGAGCGTCACGCGTAGACCCGTTGTTGGCCGAGTGCAGTGCGTATGGCGTTCGAGAAGCCCTATGTGTTCGAGGAAGCAGCCCTTCGCCGCGGCAAGCGCCCCCTCATGCCGTCGGCAATGGCCAACAACCTGCGCGATCGCATCCGCTCCGCACTCGGCGTTTTTATACTCATCATCCTGGCCGCCGTCTGGCTCAGCCTCATGTCGTGGTCGATTCAAGACCCAAGCTATTTCCACACGACCTCACGGGGGGCCAGCAATTGGCTGGGCACATTGGGCGCAAATGCAGCCGACCTGATCTTGCAGGCGTTCGGCATGGCAGCGCTCGTGCTTTTGCTGGCACCCATGATGTGGGCGCTTGCGATGCTCCAATACGATATCATCGGCAAGTTCGCCCGCCGCAGTCTGGCCTACGTCGCCTCCGTCCTTCTTCTGGCCGCAGCGGCAAGCGCTGTGCCCCAACCGGCGAACTGGCCGTTACATGCGGGCCTTGGCGGCATCGTCGGCGATGCGATCATCCGCGTCGCATCCCCAGCCATAGCGGCATCCCATGCAGACATTGCCCGGCCCGTGACAGCGGTTTTACTGCTGGCGCTTGGTGGCTGGTTGGCGAGCTTCAGTATAGGCGTGACCCGTCAGCGTTACGTCGCCGAAAAAACCATCCGCACGAAACCCCGGAGCGTCACGATAACGCCCTCGGTAACACCTCATGTCAGTCAGCGCGTCGAGCCGGTGTTGACCGTGCGCCCGACCGCCACGGCCCCGCCGCGCCACAACGACCGCTTCGGCCCCTATGCCGACGCAGCTTTCGAACCCGCCATCGACGATCTGTCCGACCCTGATTTTGACAGTTACACCGATGCCGTCAGCAGCGGCATTGCAGCCCGTTTTGCGCCTCAGACGGCCCACGCCGAGCCACACCTAGAGCCCGCATGGCCCCATCCAGCGCATCATGCCAGCTATCGCCACGTCGCGCCCAATGCGCCCCATGCCATGCACGAAACCTTGGCAGATGCGTTCCCCGCGCCCGGCTTCGACGATCATCCAGCTCACGACCCTTACGAAACCCTGCCACTGGCAACCGTGCGGACAGCCAGCACAACCGCGCTCGCCAGAACCCAGGCCTACAAGCGTCCGTCGTTGAACCTGCTGGAGCGCCCGGCCGGTTCGCGCGCAAAGCCGGGCTATACCGAGGCCATGCTGCGCGGCAATGCCCGGCTGCTGGAAGACGTGCTGGCCGACTTCGGCGTCATTGGCGAAATCCGCGATATCATCCCCGGCCCGGTCGTCACAATCTATGAACTCGAAGCCGCGCGCGGCACCAATCCTGCGCGCGTGATCTCGCTGTCAGACGACATCGCGCGCGGCATGAGCGTGCCATCGGTGCGCATCGCCCCCATTCAGGGCCGCGCCACGCTGTCCGTCGAACTGCCAAATCAGATCCGCGAAACCGTCATGCTGCGCGACGTGTTCGACGCCGACGTCTACCGCTCGACCATGGACGTGCTGCCCGTTGCCCTGGGCCGCAGCGTCGAAGGCCGCCCGATCGTCGCCGACTTGGCCCGCACGCCGCATATGCTGGTCGCAGGCACCAACGGCTCGGGAAAATCGACCGGCATCAACGCCATGATCCTGTCGCTGCTATATAAGCACGGCCCCGACGACTGCCGCTTCCTGATGATCGACCCCAAAATGCTGGACCTCGCCGCCTACAACGGCATTCCGCATCTGTTGACCCCGGTGGTCACCGATCCGCACAAGGCGATCACGGCCCTGGCGTGGTGCGTCACGGAGATGGAAGAGCGCTACAAGCGCATGGCGGCACTCGGCGTCCGCAACATCGACGTCTTCAACAACCGCGTCCGCAATGCGAAAAAGCGCGGCGAACGCTTGGCCCGCACCATCCAGACCGGCTTCGACAAAACGACCGGTCAGGCGACCTATGTTCACGAAGACATGAACTTGGAGCCGATGCCCTTCATCGTCATCGTGATGGACGAGTTCGCCGACCTGATGGCGGTCGCCGGTCGCGACATCGAAGGCGCAGTAAAGCGCTTGGCCGAAGCCGCCAAGGCCGCAGGCATCCATCTGATCATGGCGACCGAACGCCCAAGCACCGACATCGCTACCCCGGCGTTAAAGCCAAATCTCGCCGCGCGCATCAGCTACAAAGCGGCCAGCAAGCTCGACAGCCGCGCTGTCTTGAACACCGAAGGTGCCGAGCAGTTGCTGGGCGCTGGCGACATGCTCTACGCGAATGGCACCGGCTCCGTGCAGCGTGTCCATGGCCCGTATGTCAGCCAGGAAGAAATCAACGCCGTCGCCTCAAGCCTGCGCCAGCAGTCGGCCCCCCGCTACGTCGAAGGCCTCACCGGCCCCGATCACGAGACAGCGCCGCTGACCCGCACCGTCACGCCTGATCCATCCACCGCGCGCCCGCTGGTGCCGGTCAGCGACGACGCGCTCTATGATCGCGCGGTCGCAACCATCATTCGCGACCGTCAGGCCTCGATCCCCCACCTCCAGCGCCGCCTGAACATTTCCCCCGCGTGGGCCGCCTCCCTGCTCCAGCGCTTGGAACACTCCGGCCTCATCGGCCCAGCCAACCCTCAAGGCAACCACCAAATCCGAGTGGGCGCGGCGGCGTAAACCACCCCTCTCACCCCCTCGGCACGACCAGCTTCTGCCCAGGCCTGATCGTCACTGAGGTGAGGTTGTTCGCCGCCATCAGCGCCTTGACGCTGACATGATGGGTCAGCGACAGCCCGTGCAGCGTGTCGCCCTTGCGGATTTCGATGATCTGAGGGCTGGACGCGTCTGCAGCGCGCGGCGCAGCATCCGGGCGTGCAACCGGCCCTGCCACCACCGGACGCGCTGAGCCCGTCACGGGGTCGCGCCCACCGCGATACTCATAGGCGGGGCCTGCAGGTGGCGTCGCAGGTGCCCCGTTCGGCCCCCCAAGCGCCACCGGCGGCTTGTCGGCAAGGCTCCAGCTCGGTTTGTCGAGCGCAGCAGACGTGCCCCCGCCACTACAACCAGCCGTCAGCGCTGCCGCCGATAGCATTGAAAGCCCCATGAGGCTTGTTTTTGTGCAGCGGAGAGAAGACTGGTACGCCATGGACACATTACTCCTAGCGCATGGGGTCGGTTAGGCTGCCATGCGCACTCGAACTCGTCTCGCTATAAACAACCCGGATGTGGTGAATAAACCCTTAACGCCACGCACCGCACGACCAGCGCGCCGTCGACGGTGGCAACGCTCCAAGCCGCTCGAGCGAATGTAAGCCGACAATTCGGCGTCAGCAGGGCCGTTCTACGGCGCGAGGATGGGTAGTCCAGTCGTCATTTTCATCTGCCATGGTTCGCAGACAAGATTGCTTAGAATGCCCCTTGGCCCCACAGTGCCGGGACGCAAGACACAGGATGTTGGAGTAGACCTCACGATGACGAGCCAACGTTTCTCAACCGCAATCCCGACGGCGGCGCTCACCCTCGGGGCGATGGGCCTGATACCGTTTGTCGGGCTTCTGTTTGCTGAGATTTGGGCGCTGGAACCCTTTGGCCGCGCGCCGACGCTCGTCCTGGCTCAATACGCCGCCACCACGCTGTCGTTTATGGGTGCGATCCATTGGGGCCTCGCGATGGGCGAGTACGGCGGCCGCCGAGATAACAGCTGGGCCTACGCCGTCAGCGTCGTTCCAGGCCTGATCGCTTGGTTCGCACTCGCATTTTTCCCGCTGACCGTCGCACTGGGCATCATGGCCGCCGCCTATGTGCTTCTTCTGTTCTACGACCTCAGCGCCGTCCGACGCGGTGCCGCACCCGGCTGGTACAGCCGTCTCAGGCCACCGCTGACCTTCGTTGTCGTCCCCTGTTTGATTTTTGCCGCCGTCCTGAGCTGATAGCGCCGCCGGGCCGTAAGGGCTCCCATGACCAAAGATCTCGTGTATCTCCTGGGCGACCAGCTCTCCCCGCGCATCTCCTGCCTTGAGGGTATCGATCCCGCGACATCCGTGATCCTCATCACCGAGGTTTGGGATGAAGCGACTTACGTGCGTCATCACAAAAAGAAAATCGCGCTCATTTTCTCGGCCATGCGCCACATGGCAGCAGCGCTCAGAAAAGACGGCTGGACCGTCGACTATGTTCAGTTGGACGACGCCGGCAACACCGGTAGCACCACCAGCGAACTCGCCCGCGCCGTCCGTCGCCACGAGCCATCGCGGATCGTTGTTACAAGGGCCGCCGAATATCGCGTGGCAACCCTCCAGGATGGCTGGAAACGCCGCCTGAATGTGCCCGTCGAAATCCGCCCTGACACGCGCTTCATATGGACCACGCAACGGTTTGCCGCTTGGGCCGAGGGCCGCAAGGTCCTGCGCATGGAAAACGCCTACCACGAACTCCGCCGCGACACCGGCTACCTCATGGAACCCGACGGCAAGCCGACCGGCGGCCAATGGAACTTCGACAGCGAAAACCGCAAACCGGCCAAAGACGACCTGTTCATGCCCCGCCTGCCCCGCTTCGAGCCCGATAAGATTACGCGCGACGTGCTATCGCTGGTCGAAGCCCGTTTCCCCGACCACATCGGCACGCTGGACGGGTTCGGCTTTGCCGTCACGCGCGCCGATGCCTTGATCGCGCTCGACCATTTCATCCAAGCCTGTCTGCCCCGGTTCGGCGACTATCAAGACGCCATGATCACCGGCCAGAAATATCTCTACCATTCGGTCCTCTCGCCCTATCTCAACTGCGGTTTGCTGGACCCGCGCGAAATCTGCGATGCGGCCCAGGCCGCTTATGACGCCGGACACGCGCCGCTCAACGCCGTTGAGGGGTTCATTCGCCAGATCATTGGCTGGCGAGAATACGTGCGCGGCATCTATTGGCTGAAAATGCCCGGCTACGAGCACAGCAACTTTCTGGACGCAAAGAGGCCGCTCCCGTCGTTTTATTGGTCGGGCGACACCAAAATGACCTGCCTACGCGAAGCCATTGCCCAAACCATTGAGGAATCCTACGCCCACCACATCCAACGTCTGATGATCACCGGCAATTTCGCCATGCTCGCCGGAGTCGATCCCCACGCCGTTCATGTCTGGTATCTGGAAGTCTACGCCGATGCCTACGAATGGGTGGAACTGCCCAACACCATCGGCATGAGCCAGTTTGCCGACGGTGGCCTGCTGGGATCCAAACCCTATGCCGGCGGCGGCAACTACATCAATAAAATGAGCAATTACTGCAAGGGCTGCGCCTACGACGTGAAAGCCCGCACCGGCCCGAAGGCGTGTCCGTTCAACGCGCTATACTGGCATTTCATCGTCCGCAATCGCCCCAAGATCGGCACCAATCAGCGGCTGCGCACCGTCTATGCGTCGTGGGTAAAGATGGCCCCTGCTGACCGCGACAAAACCCTGGCCAGCGCCGAGGCCTTCCTCAACGCCCTGACCTGACCGCCTGCGATCTCGCAGGACAAGCCGCAGCGTGATGCAACGACCCAGCACCGAAAGATAAGACATGACCGTGTTTTTGGATTTTCCAGACGGCTTCCAGGCCATCGTGATCGGGGCGAGCGGCGGAATCGGGTCGGCGTGTGTTGCAGCTCTTGAGCCAGATAACCGCTGCGCACGCGTTATCGGCCTGAGCCGGTCCTCGCGCCCGCCGGTGGACCTGCTCGATGAAGCAACGCTCGCACAAGCTGCTGCAAGTCTCGCCAGCGCAGGCCCTTATCACCTCATCATCACCAGCGTGGGCATCCTTCAGAGCGAAAATCTGCAACCCGAAAAATCACTCCGCGCGCTCGATCCGCAGATGATGGCGCGCAGCTTTGCCATCAACGCGATTGGGCCCGCCTTGGTCATCAAGCACTTTGCCCCGCTCCTTCCCAAGTCAGGCCGGTCGGTTCTCGCCACGTTGTCGGCCCGCGTCGGGTCTATCGAAGATAATCGCCTGGGAGGCTGGTACAGCTACCGCGCCTCAAAGTCCGCGCTGAACCAACTCATGCGCACAGCGTCCGTCGAAATCGCCCGCACGAGGCCGGAGGCGGTCCTGCTCGCACTCCACCCGGGAACCGTCGCGACACGTCTGTCGCAATCGTTCAACCCGGCTCACGAGGTCTTTACGCCGTCGGAGGCGGCCTCACGTCTCTTGGCTGTGATGTCGGCGGCCCGGACGTCCGGCCAGTTCCTGGCCTACGACGGCAGCAACATTCCCTGGTGAGCTATCCCATCCGCTTGCCGGCTGCCGCGAAATAGTTGACCGCCGTATCAGCCGACAGCGACCAGCGGTCCCGGATCGGATCGAGCACAAGACCCGTGAAGCGGGGTGCATCAAGGCCCGCCCGCGAGAAGTAAATCGTCATCTCGTCGGGTCGTACAAACCGGTTCCAGTCGTGTGTCCCCGGTGGCAACCAGCGCAGAATGTATTCCGCGCCCACAATCGCCAGCGCATACGATTTCATCGTGCGGTTGAGCGTCGACACGATCAGCAGCCCACCGGGCCGTACACAACGCACAGCCGCCGCCAGAAAAGCTGCAACATCAGGGATATGCTCGACGACTTCCAGACACGTCACGACATCGAACGTGAAGCCCGCCGCCGCCACCTCCTCGATCCGGGCCACCCGATAATCAATCGTCAGGCCCTGCGGTTCGGCATGCGCCCGTGCCGCCGCGATGGTGTCCGCACCCGGATCGATGCCCGTCACGGCAGCACCCATCCGTGCGAGCGGCTCAGCGACCAGACCGCCGCCGCACCCGACATCCATGATCCGCAATCCACCAAGCGGCCGGTCGAGCGCCGTCATCTGGAAATGGCGCATGATTTCATCGCGCAGATATTGCATGCGCGCTGGGCCCAACTCGTGTAACGGTCGGAATTGACCTTTGGGGTCCCACCAATCCGCCGCCATGCGGGCAAACCGCGCGACTTCGTTGGGGTCAAGTGTCGGCGATGATGTCGCTGGAGCGCTTGTCTGTTGCATGGCACGCTTATAGCCCGCCTCGCCTCGCTTGGATACTCACCCAAACCAAGCTCGAAAACCGCAAAGGCTCGCCACCCGTCTCTCCGTAGCCGCCAGCGGGCTCATCTTTCCAAAACCCGCAGGGTTTTAGGGAGCGATAGCGAACCGGCGGGCCGTCCGCCGCCCCGCCGGAGCGCCATGGCGCGTGAGGCCAAACCCGCCAGCGGGCTCATCTCTCCAAAACCCGCAGGGTTTTAGGGAGCGATTGCGAACCGGCGGGCCATCCGCCGCCCCGCCGGAGCGCCATGGCGCGTGAGGCCAAACCCGCCAGCGGGCTCATCTTTCCAAAACCCGCAGGGTTTTAGGGAGCGATAGCGAACCGGCGGGCCATCCGCCGCCCCGGCGGAGCGCCATGGCGCGTGAGGCACAAGTAGGTTGCAGGCGGACGCCTCAGCCGGTATTGATCCGCAAAAAACCGACGGGCCACCTGAGCGGGTCCAGAAAAACCTGAGGGACAAAGCGATGGCTGTCGTCGTCATGAAGTTCGGCGGCACCTCAGTCGCCAATGTCGAGCGCATCCGCGTCGTCGCGCGTCACGTCAAGCGTGAGGTCGATGCGGGAAACAAGGTCGCCGTCGTGGTCTCGGCCATGTCGGGGGCAACCAACCAATTGGTCGCCTGGGTGCGGGAAGCATCCCTGTTGCACGACATGCGCGAATACGACGCCGTCGTGGCAACTGGCGAGCAGGTCACCGCTGGCCTTTTGGCCATCGTGCTACAGTCGATGGGCCTTCAGGCGCGGTCCTGGCAGGGCTGGCAGGTGCCCGTCATCACGAGTACGGCTCACGGGTCGGCCCGAATCACCGATGTCCGCGCAGACGATCTCGCAGCGCGCATCAATGGCGGCGAAGTGGCCGTCGTCACCGGGTTCCAGGGGCTGGAGCCCGAATCGAACCGTGTCTCGACGCTGGGCCGTGGCGGTTCCGACACCAGCGCAGTGGCGCTCGCCGTCGCCCTTAAAGCTGACGTATGTGACATCTACACCGACGTCGACGGCGTCTACACCACCGACCCGCGGATCGTCTCCAAGGCGCGGCGTTTGCCAAAAGTTTCCTATGAAGAAATGCTGGAGATGGCCTCGCTGGGCTCGAAAGTGCTCCAGACCCGCTCGGTCGAATTGGCAATGGTGCACGGCATGCGCGTGCGCGTGCTGTCGAGCTTTGTGACGCCCGAGGAGATGCACCCGGTCAAGATCGGTGCGCTTGAAAATATCGGAACGATTGTTTGTGACGAGGAAGAGATCGTGGAACAGCAGGTTGTAAGCGGCATCGCCTATGCCAAAGACGAAGCCAAGGTGACGATCCTCAAGGTCCAGGATAAGCCCGGCGTCGCAGCCCGCATCTTTGGCCCGCTGGCCGATGCGAGCATCAACGTCGACATGATCGTCCAGAACGTCGCACCCGACGGCAAAAGCACCGACATGACGTTCACGGTGCAGGCCGCCGAATTGCCGCGTGCGCTGGAAGTTTTGAAGACCGCCAAAGCTGACATCGGCTATTTCGACGTGATTTCCAGCGCCGACGTGGTCAAGATTTCGGTCATTGGAATTGGCATGCGCAGCCATGCGGGCGTCGCAGCCCAAATGTTCAAGGCCCTGTCTGACAAGGGAATTAACATCCAGGCCATTTCCACGTCCGAAATCAAGATTTCCGTCTTGATCGATTCCGCCTATGCGGAACTGGCCGTCCGCACGCTCCACAGCCTCTATGGGCTGGACGCGACCTGATCAGCCAGCGCTGCTGCCCACACGCAAAGTTGACGGAACGGTCAAGTTGATGCAGCGCAATATGCGCGTGAAATCAATGCTCTTGACGGCGGTTCGCGAACCGTCGACGGTCTGAGGGCAATCGCGGAAAAGCAGTGTGCGTTTCCGCGTCATCACAGTACGGCGGGCTATGAGCAGGCGCGGCGACGACAAGACATTTCTGCCTTCCGAGCCGGCGCTGCGCGTGATCATGCGGCGTCTGCGCGAGATCATGGCCGAGCCGGGCGACGGACAGTCGCGTCTGGACAAGATCGTGCGCCAAATCGCAGGCGTGATGGTCGCCGAAGTGTGCTCGATTTACCTCAAGCGTCAAGACGGCTCGCTGGAGCTGTTTGCGACCGAGGGCCTTAAACCCGAGGCCGTCCACAATACCCGTATGAAGCGTGGCGAGGGCCTCGTGGGCCGCTGCGCCGAAATGAACATGACGATCAACGAGTCGGAAGCCTCCAGCCACCCCTCGTTCTCCTACCGTCCCGAAACGGGCGAGGAAATCTATCACTCGCTGCTGGCCGTCCCCGTCCAGCGCAGCGGCCAGGTGTTGGGCGTGCTGGTGATCCAGAACCGGATGGTCAAAGACTATTCCGACGAAGACGTCGAAGTCATGCAGACGACTGCGATGGTTGTGGCCGAGCAGCTTGTGTCGGGCGCAGTCGCAGGCGCGGGCACCGCGCTGGAAATCAGCAAATCCCTGTCGGCCCGCATCGAAGGTGAAGGCATCTCCGAAGGCATCGCCCTTGGCCGCGTCGTGCTGCACGAACCGCGCATCGTCGTCACACAGCTCATGTCCGACGATCCAGCCGTCGACCTGGCGCGTCTCGACACCGCGATCGCCGACCTGCGCGCCTCCCTCGACGACATGCTTGACCACGAAAACCTGGCAGGTGCCGGCGAGCACCGCGACGTGCTCGAAGCCTACCGGATGTTTGCCCACGACAAAGGCTGGCATCGCCGCCTGCGCGAGGCAGTCGAAGGCGGCCTCACCGCCGAAGCCGCCGTCGAACGCGTGCAGAACGGTACGCGCGCCCGCATGCACCGCCAGAACGACCCGCTATGGCGCGAACGCCAGCGCGACCTGGATGATCTCTCGGATCGTCTGATGCGCATTCTGGCAGGCCGCCAGGGCCTCACCGACCCTGCAAACCTGCCCGCCGACACGATCCTCGTTGCCCGCACCATGGGCACAGCCGAACTGCTCGACTACGATCGCACCAAACTCCGCGGCCTCGTCGTCGAAGACGGCTCTAGCCAGAGCCATGTCGCAATCGTCGCCAAGGCGCTGGGCATTGCAGCCGTTGGCCAGGCCGAGGGCGTGGTCGACCGTGTCAACGCCGGTGACGCCATCATCGTTGATGCAGTCGGTGGTGAGGTCCACCTGCGGCCCAGCCCCGAAATGGTCGCCGCCTATGCCGACAAGGTGCGCTTCCGCGCCCGGCGCCAGAAGCAATACGAAGCTCTGCGCGACGTTCCAGCCGTAACCCGTGACGGCGTCAAAATCGCCCTCTACATGAATGCCGGTCTGCTTGTCGACATGCCCCACCTGGCCGAATCCGGCGCAGTGGGCGTCGGCCTGTTCCGCACCGAGCTGCAGTTCATGCTGTCTCACACGCTGCCCCGCCTGGAACGCCAGCTGGCAACATACAAAGCCGTGGTCGATATCGCCGGCGACAAGCCCGTCGTGTTTCGCGCGCTCGATATCGGCGGCGACAAGGTTCTGCCATATCTGCGCCAGACCAAAGAGGAGAATCCCGCCATCGGTTGGCGCGCGATCCGCATGTCGCTCGACCGTCCCGCCCTGTTCCGCACCCAGGTTCGCGCCTTCCTGCGCGCAGCTGCAGGCCGCGAATTGTCGATCATGATCCCAATGGTCTCGGAGGCTGAGGAGATGGTCCTTGTCCGCGCCCTCATCGACAAAGAACACGAGTTGATGAAGCGGCGTGGATTTGAAGCGCCCACCAAGGTCCGAGTCGGAGCCATGCTGGAAGTCCCAGCCCTGCTTTTCCAGCTCGATGCGCTGATGCCAAAAGTTGATTTCATCTCCGTCGGCAGCAACGACCTGCTGCAGTTCTTGTTCGCCGCCGACCGCACCAACGCCCAGGTGGCCAGCCGCTACGATTGTTTGTCGGTCGCCCCGCTCCGCGCCCTGAAGATGCTGGTGAAGGCTGGCAAGAAGTACAAAGTGCCGGTCACGCTTTGCGGCGAAATGGCTGGTCGTCCGCTCGAAGCTTTGGCCCTGATAGGCCTCGGCTTCCGTGCGGTTTCCATGGCGCCGGCGTCGATCGGCCCGGTCAAGACAATGATCTTGTCCCTCGACGCCGCCAAGGTCGAAGCCTACATGGACGAGCGCCTTAAAACCGGCGACGGCGATCTGCGCGCCGCTCTCACCCGTTTCGCCGCTGAAAACGACATCGAAGTTTAGCCAAACGCCCGTATTTTAGGCAGCTGCGGTGTTCCTCACGGTGCAGTATAGTTAGGTTGACGGGCAAGCCCTGTGTGGCCCAATGTATGCCTACGATCTTCCACTGGTGACCGGCTTTCAGGAGGTCAGTGCGTATGAGTGGGCTTGTGCAATGAGTATGTTTGCGGCCATCGCGCAGACCAAGCGCAACGAGCAGAAGCTCGCCCAAGCAGCGCCTGCTATTGTTTTGCCAGCGGCCCAGCCAGCCGTTTCGCCGCTTGACGAAACCTACAGCCAAACGGCGTCATTCTTCATCAAGTTGCGCCAATACCTCGGCCTCACGCGCGAGCAGGCCGCAGCCCATCTCCAAACCTATCCCTTTGTGATTGCAGCTCTCGAAACTGGCAACTTTGCCGACTTGCCGCCTTGGCCGCACACGCGCCGCATCGTTTGGGACTATGCAGCCCTCGCCAGGATCGACCCGACACCCGCGCTGCATTGCCTGGAGTTGTGCCTGGAGGAGACGGCCCAAGCCGCTTTGCGCTCGGCAAACACCCCGTCGCAGCCCAGTGTGCGGCCCAACCAGATCGCAACCCTCACCCAGCAGTCGGCTGACGACATTGACGAAATCCACGACGATGCTGGCAGCGATCAAGACGACACACCGCAGCCGTCGTTGATACAGCGGCTAAGCGCCTGTATGCCCAGCACCAGACTTGCCCTGCGCATCTCAGCCGTCATGATCCTGCTCTCCGTTGCCGGTCTCTTTACCCAGGGCTGGGTGGCCCAAGCCGCGATGACCAACCTCCCCGCCCCCGTTGGGTCGCTCATCCGTGAAGCGCGTGAGGCAGTCTTGTTGCGCACATCGGCAAAGTTTGAGGGCATGATCTGGATTGACGTCGCCGACCCGCGCAGCCGCCGCGCCGATAAGCTCCCCGTCAAGCCCCGGCAACGGTCCATCCGTCTCGACAAAAATTAAGTCCCCACAGAGTTTCGAGGGTACTATAAGCGCTCCTCTGAATAGGAAGGATGCCGCGTTTCTCATGTCACTGCCCCGTGAAAAATTGGACCGCCTCGTCGAGCGCTGGGAAACCGTCCAGTCCGAATTGAATTCGGGCGTTGCGCAGCAGGCCTATGTCAAGCTGACCAAGGAGTTCTCCGAACTCTCCCCCATCGTCGCTGCCATCAAAGCCTACAACGCAGCCGCCGCCGAGGCCGCCGATTTGACGGCGATGGCGAACGACGCCACCGCGGGCCGCGATATGGCTGAAATGGCCCGCCAGGAACTGGACGACGTCAAGCAGCGCCTGACGGCCTTGGAAGGAAAGCTCCAGATCGAGCTGCTGCCCAAGGACAGCGCCGACAACAAGAGCGCCATCATCGAAGTCCGCGCAGGTACGGGCGGCGACGAGGCAGCCCTGTTCGCCGCGGACCTGTTCCGCATGTACCAGCGCTATGCCGACCTCCATAACTGGAAAACGGAGGTCATCTCGGTCGCTGAAAACGATCTCGGCGGCTACCGCGAAATCGTCGCATCAATCACCGGCTCAGGTGTTTTCGCCCGCCTGAAATTCGAATCCGGCGTCCATCGCGTCCAGCGCGTGCCCGCCACCGAAACTCAAGGCCGCATCCATACGTCGGCGGCCACCGTCGCCGTTCTGCCCGAAGCCGAGGACGTCGAAATCGACATCCGCCCCGAGGACGTCCGCATCGACACGATGCGCGCAAGCGGCGCCGGCGGCCAGCACGTCAACAAGACCGACAGCGCCGTCCGCATGCTCCATATCCCGACAGGGATCATGGTTGTTTCGGCTGAAAAATCCCAGCACCGCAACCGCGAAATCGCGATGAAGGTTTTGCGGTCGCGCATCTACGAGGCTGAGCGCCAGAAAGTTGCCGACGAGCGCGCGAACGCCCGCAAGGAGCAGGTCGGTTCGGGCGATCGCTCACAGCGCATCCGCACCTACAATTTCCCCCAAGGCCGCGTCACCGATCACCGCATCAACGTCACGCTGCACAAGCTCGAAACCGTCATGTCGGGCCAGGCCCTCGACGAACTGATCGACGCCCTCATCACCGACCACCAAGCCTCCCTGATGGCAGAAATAGCGACCCAGGATGGCCTATGAAACGATTGAGCAGGCCCTTCGCCGCCTGCGCCAAGCCTTCGCCGCCGCCGGCATCGGCGACGAAGCCCCCGGCGATGCGCGCCGCCTTTTAGCCTCCGCCCTAAAAGCATCGCCCGCCGATTTGATCCGCGACCCGGCCCGCGTCTTGACGCCAATCGAGTCCGCCTGCCTTGCAGCCTATGCGGCTCGCCGCGTTGCCCGCGAACCGGTCTCGCGCATCCTTGGCGAGCGTGAGTTCTACGGCCGCCCGTTCGCGGTCACGCCCGCCGTGCTCGACCCGCGCGCTGACACTGAAACGCTCATCGACGCGGCCCTTGTCACCGCGCGCGAATTCGGCTGGGACCAGTGTCCGATCACCATACTCGACATCGGCACCGGCTCCGGCGCGATCATCTGCACGTTGCTCGCCGAACTCCCGCTCGCGACCGGGGTCGCAATCGACATCAGTACCGATGCCCTCGCGGTCGCCCGCGCCAACGCCGCAAGCCTTGGTCTGTCCAACAGGATGACGTGCGAACGCCGCGACATATTCGCAGGCTTCCCCCCCGGCCCCGCCACCGGCTTTAATCTCGTCGTGTCCAATCCACCCTATATTGTCAGCGCGGAAATCGCCCAGCTTGACCCCGAAGTCGCCGCCTACGACCCCATTCTGGCCCTCGACGGCGGCAGCGACGGATTAAAATTCTATCGTGCGATCCTTGAATGTTGGGCATCCGCTCCCACGTTAAAGCTCAAGCAACGCGCGCTCATCATGGAATTGGGCGCCGGTCAGAGCCACGCGGTCGTCGAGATCGCGGCTCGAACGGGCAACCTGAAAACGGCAACGAGTATCCAAACCCATCGCGATCTGAGTGGGCATGAGCGTTGCGTTGCGGTTAGAACACAACTCGATAGTTAACGAGAAAAAAATCTTGGATCGTTGCGCAATCCGGGTTATCGTCCACTTGAACATGATTTGAGCAGCGAGATGGGGCCGGACAATTGGCTCGATTTGAACAGCTCTCATGAACCTTTATTCAAGAATTGCCAGGGCGTAGCAGGCGTCGTGAGCGGCCATTTTGGGTTTGGGTCCATCCGCATCCAGCGCGGAAGGATCAGAAAATTCAAAGCGCACGACCCGGATCACTCAGTGAAGCGCAATTCGAACAACGGTTGGCGGGCGCTGCTTCCCTTCCGATAGGTCCACATCAAAAGCAGCAGATTAAGAACTATCTTACGTACGATCAAAGGGTTAGGGCGCAACCATTACAACGCGGATAATGATCTGGAATGCACGCGGGGCGTGCCGGTCATCATCTGTGAAACCTCCTTTCGAGGAACATTGTCCAGTTACAACGCAGCCGGTGCAGAGCATTGGCCGCATGAGGCTCCGTATGGGGACCGCCGTCCGGTTCAACCCTTCGAGAGCCACGTCTTCGAAAGCCATATCAAAGTGCGAACACTATTTAGCGAGATCGGGAGATCATGAGGCAAGGACAGCAACATCGCCGGGGTCGCACCCGGGGCGGTCAAAACAATAATCACGGCGGAAACAATAACAATAACAACAACCGCAAGGGCCAAAACCCGATTTCTCGGACGTACCAGAGCAACGGTCCGGACGGCAAAGTTTCGGGCACGGCGTCCGGCATTGCTGAGAAATACCTGTCACTGGCGCGCGATGCGACCTCGTCAGGCGACCCTGTTCTTGCTGAAAACTATCTCCAGCACGCCGAACACTATAATCGCATTATCCTCGCCTATCGCGAAAGCCAGGCCCAAGGTGGCGAAGACGGTGGTCCGCGCCGCGTAAACGCTGCCGGCGAGTCGACAGATAACGCCGACGATAACGGTGAGGATGAAGGCGAGTCGTTCGGTCGCGACATGCAGCCGCTGCCGCCCGCCGATTTGCCGCCACGCCAGGCCGAACAACAGCCGCGCTTTGAAAACCCGCGTCCAGAGTCGCCACCGCAACGGTTCGAGGATCGCCAGCCCCGCTTCAATGATCAACAGCGGCGCAACAATCAGCCGCGTGATCGCTACCAGGGCGGTGGCGAACGCTACAACAACGCCGACCGCGGCAACGATCGTTTCAACAATCAGCCGCGCGACCGTTTCAACAACGACCGCAACCAGGGCGGTGGCCAGCAGTTTGCCGATCGCCCGCCGCGTGAAGGCGGCTTTGACCGTCCCGCCCGCGAGGGCGGGTTTGAGCGTCCCGCACGCGAAGGCGGGTTTGACCGACCAACCGGCGACCGGCCATTCCGCGACAACAACCAACCGCGTGCGGAACGCAACAACGATCATAACCGCCCTGATCGCGGCGACCGCCCCGATCGTCAGGAGCGGTTTGAGAGCAGGTCGGAGTTCCGCCAGGAATTCCGCCCGCAAAGCCGCCCCCCGGCAGCCCCGGAACTGCGCGCCACCGAGCAGCCCGACGTGCGGCCAGAGCCCGTACGGACCCACGAACCGAGAGTCGAACTACCGGTCCGCGATCCCGTTCGCGCCGAACAGCCCCCGTTCGTCGCCGATCTGCCGTTGGGTGCCGTTCAGCCGCCGTTGCCTCGTCCGGATGCGCCGCCCCGTGCGCCGCGTGCGCCTCGCCGCGAACGCGCGCCGACCGTGGTGGCAGAACATGAACAGCCGGAGTTCCTGCGCCGCCCAGTCCGTCGTCCGCGCCGTGATGCGGCCGCGGCAGCCGAGGAGGCAGCCGTAGCCCCTGTCGCGCCAGCGACAATACCAGACCGCGAACCCGGTCAAGACTGAAATCAAAAGGCCGCCCGCTCCCCAGCTGGCGGCCTTTATTCCGTCGGCGCGAGCCGCGGGTCCCTGGCCGTCACGTCACTGTAAAGCCATCACCCACCTTGACCGTCCCGCCTTCGGTCACCATGGCATACACACCAAAATCGCGATGCCCGTGGGCTTCTAAGATCGCCTCTGGCAAATCACCTTCGCGAACGCCCGTCATCGGCTCGACGTTGGTCGCGGCACAACGCACGGTCCGTTTGAACGCCGCCACGCGCGCATCGCCCAGCCTTGCCTCCCGGCCCACGCAATCCAGTTCCGCCCACGGCTCCATCCCGTCCAGAACCACGTTGGCCCGGAACCGCATCGGATCGATGACCCGGCCCATCGACGCTTCCAGCGCCCGCACCGATGCCAGATTGATGATGTGGAGGCACTTTTCCTTCACGTCGGAAAAGCTGTGCCCTGAGGCCGACACGACGCGCGGCCGACCCCTCAGTCCCTCGGCCACATCGCGCGCAAAAAATGCTTCGATCAGGCCCCGCCCCTCAGCCGTCTCCAAGCACCCGCGCACCAAAACGACCCCATCACGCGCAAGCGTCAGCGTCGACGTCGCGGTGTCAAACGAAGTCTGAAGCGTTGCCAACTGCGCGTCGCGCATCAGGCAGAGGAAGGCCAGCTTGGGCAGGTGCCGGGGCGCGGCCTCGTCGAAGGCCCCCGGCCCGTTCTCGATGGCATAAGTCCGGTCGAACGGCATCGTTTGCCCCGCCGAAAGCTCAATCGCCGCCAGCGCCTCTGCGGATAACCCCTTCACGGGATACCGGTACAATCCGACCAGTTTCGCATAGACCATACAATCCTCATCTCTCAGCACATTGATGCCGCTCAAGGCCTTTTACTGGTGATCCATCGACCTTAGATGGATCACGCGGATGCCACATGAGGGTCCGCATATATCAATCACAGCGCGCGCCGTCGCTACGCGAAACGAGGACGCCGTTCGCAGGTGGAGAGCAAATATGAACTTTGACAAATTCACAGACCGGTCCAAGGGCTTTGTGCAGGCGGCCCAAAGCTTAGCCCTGCGCGAAGGCCACCAGCAACTGTCCGTCGAGCACCTGCTGAAGGTGTTGCTGGACGACCCCGAGGGCCTGGCCAGCGGACTTATTGCCAAGGCCGGCGGCCGCCCCGCCGACGCATTGCGCGCAACCGAAGCCCTGCTGGCCAAGCGCGCCAAAGTCAGTGGCGGCGGTGCGGGCCAGATTTACGTGACGCCCGAACTCGCCCGCGTGTTCAACACCGCCGAAACGCTGGCCGGTAAGGCCAAAGACGATTTCGTCACCGCCGAGCGCCTTCTGCTCGCACTCACCATCGAAATGAACACGGACGCTGGCCGCATCCTGGCGGAATCCGGTGCCACTGCCGAGAATTTGAACAGGGTCATCAACGACATGCGTAAAGGCCGGACGGCTGACAGCGCTGGTGCTGAGCAAAGCTACGATGCCTTGAAGCGCTACGCACGCGACCTGACGGAGGCCGCCGCCAACGGCAAGATTGACCCCGTGATCGGCCGCGATGAAGAAATCCGCCGCACCATGCAGGTCCTGTCTCGCCGCACCAAGAACAACCCCGTCCTCATTGGCGAGCCCGGCGTCGGCAAAACCGCCATCGCCGAAGGCCTCGCGATGCGCATTATCCAAGGTGACGTTCCTGAAAGCCTCAAACGCAAAAAGCTCATGTCGCTCGACATGGGCGCGCTGATCGCCGGTGCGAAATATCGTGGCGAATTCGAAGAACGCCTGAAAGCCGTCTTGACCGAAATCGAAGCCGAAGAGGGCGGGATCATCCTCTTCATCGACGAGTTGCACACCCTGATCGGTGCGGGCAAATCCGAAGGCGCGATGGATGCCTCCAACCTGCTGAAACCCGCCCTCGCCCGCGGAGCGCTCCACTGCGTTGGCGCAACCACGCTCGACGAGTACAAGAAGTACATCGAAAAGGACGCAGCGCTCGCCCGCCGCTTCCAGCCCATCATGGTCAATGAGCCGACCGTCGAGGACACGATCTCGATCCTGCGCGGCCTCAAGGAGAAGTACGAACTCCATCACGGCGTGCGCATTACCGACAGCGCACTCGTGGCCGCTGCCACCCTGTCTCATCGCTACATTTCGGACCGGTTCCTGCCCGACAAAGCCATCGACTTGATGGACGAGGCAGCGTCCCGCCTGCGCATGCAGGTCGACAGCAAGCCTGAAGAGTTGGACGAAATCGACCGCCGGATGATCATGCTCAAAATCGAGCGTGAAGCCCTCAAGAAGGAGAGCGATTCAGCCTCTCGCGACCGTCTCGGTCGCATCGACCGCGAAATCGCCGATCTTGAGGAAAAGTCGCAATCCCTCACGACCCGGTGGGAAAGCGAAAAGGGCAAACTAGGTCAGGCGCAAAAGCTCAAAGAGGAACTCGAACAGCGCCGTATGGAACTCGACCGCGTTCAGCGGGCGGGTGAATATGGTCGCGCGGGCGAACTCTCCTATAGCGTGATCCCCGAACTGGAAAAAAAGCTCGCGACCCTGGAAAAAGGCGACGGCAAAGCGCCGATGCTGGAAGAAGCCGTCACCGCCGACCATATCGCCGGCGTCGTCTCGCGTTGGACAGGCGTCCCCGTGGAGCGAATGTTGGAAGGCGAACGCGACAAACTTTTGAAAATGGAACAGGCCCTGGCGAAGCGCGTTGTCGGCCAGGCCGAAGCGGTCACAGCTGTCGCAACCGCCGTCCGCCGTGCGCGTGCGGGTCTCCAAGACCCCAACCGCCCAATCGGCTCCTTCATGTTCTTGGGGCCGACGGGCGTCGGCAAAACCGAGCTGACGAAAGCGCTCGCCTCGTTCCTGTTCGATGACGACACAGCGATGGTGCGCATCGACATGAGCGAGTTCATGGAAAAGCACTCCGTGGCCCGTCTGATTGGCGCGCCTCCAGGTTACGTCGGTTACGAGGAAGGCGGCGTTCTGACCGAAGCCGTCCGCCGGCGCCCCTACCAGGTGATCCTGTTCGACGAAATCGAAAAGGCCCACCCTGACGTGTTCAACATCCTGCTGCAGGTGCTGGACGATGGCCGCCTCACGGACGGTCAAGGCCGCACGGTCGACTTCAAAAACACGCTGATCATCATGACGTCGAACTCGGGCGCTGAGTACCTCGTCGCCCAAGCCGAGGGTGAATCGACCGATCTAGTCCGTGACGAAGTCATGTCCGAAGTCCGCGCCCGCTTCCGCCCGGAATTCCTGAACCGGTTGGACGAAATCATCCTGTTCCATCGCCTCCAGCGCGTGGATATGGCCCAGATCGTCGACATCCAGATGGCGCGACTGCGCAAGCTCCTCACTGAGCGCAAGATCACGGTTGAGTTGGACGACGCCGCCCGCATCTGGATCGCCAACCGTGGCTACGACCCCGCCTACGGCGCGCGCCCCTTGAAGCGTGTCATCCAAAAGCAGGTCCAGGACCCGCTCGCCGAACAGATCCTGTCGGGTGGCGTCAAGGACGGCGACACGGTCCACGTCTCCGTCCGCGACGGTGCCCTCACCCTCAACGGCTGGCCCGTCAAAACCGCCGCTTGACAAAAAAGGTCCCCGAACGAGCGTTCGGGGACCCCTCATATTCAAAATTCCGTCGCGCTCAATCAGCCGCGTCGGCTCTGACCGTTGCCCGCAAAATTCGTCGGCAACCGGTTCATGACCTTGACCGTGGTGCCCACGCCAGCGATGCCGGCAAGGTGCAGGACATGCCCGTTCATCATCCGGAAGCACCCCGACGACGCGGCCTGCCCGATTGATTTCACATCGTTCGTGCCATGGATGCGATACAACGAATTACCCAAATACAAAGCCTTTGCACCCAGTGGGTTACGCACGCCGCCCGTCATCAGGTCCGGTAAATTGGCCTGACGCTCTTTCATTTCGGCTGGCGGACGCCAATCCGGCCACGACTGCACACGTGTGACCTTTTCCGTCCCCGTCCAAGTGAAGCCATCGCGACCAACCGAGATCGGGTACTTGTAAGCCGTCGTTGCCGACAGCGTGTAGTAGAGTGCCCGACCACTCGTATCGATGACGATCGTGCCGGGCGCCTGGCCTGCAAACGCGACCACAGGCGGTGCGATCGCTGCGATATCGGGGCGACCGCCGCCATCGAGCACTGGCGGATTTTTCGCCGGAGCCGATCGGGTCGAGCGCTGCGGCGCCTGCTCTGGTTCGTCCTCATCGTCGCCAAAGAACCAGTTTGCCTGTTGTTGCCGAGCGGGCCGCACGGGCTTGGCGTCAACACGCGGCTTTGGCGCTGACTCGACGCGGCGTTTTGGCATTCGGTAATCGGGCATATCGTCAAACGGATGGAAAGCAGACGCATCCGTAACCGGACCCAGGACCGCCATCACAGCCAGACCGGCGACGACCAACATTTTCGACATTGAGAACTCCAAGCAGATAATAATAACGATTAACAGCGGCCTAGAGCGTGACGTTCCCGTACGCCATGATGCGCTTGCAACATAGTTAACATATGACGCCCACCTCTCGGTTGCGCAAGATGGCCAAACCGGAGGGGCATACGGGTCACGCACCCTAAAAGTTTCGCCCCAATAGGCACTCCGCGATGAACCAATCGGTCCACGCTACTTAACCTGTGTCATCACCGGCGGCCGCCGCATCAGATCGTCGATGCGCGCACGTTCTTTTTGGAAATCGATGAGTTGCTTGCCCGTCAGCTGCTTTTCGCGCGGCACCTGTATCGACAGCGGATCAACGAATCGGCTGTTGACCAAGATCTCGAAATGCAAGTGCGGCCCGGTTGAATAACCGGTGTTGCCCAGGAACCCGATAACCTGTCCCTGACGCACCTTAGCCCCCGCCTCGATGCCCCGTGCGAAAGCGTTCATGTGGCTGTAAGTCGTCTGATAGCCGTTGGCATGGCGGATGCGTACGTATTTCCCGTTCCCGCCCTTATACAGCGCTTCTTCAATAACGCCCGTCCCGGCCGCGACGATCGGCGTTCCGATCACGCCCGCCCAATCGATGCCCGTGTGCATACGCCGGTCGTTGAACAGGGGATGAAACCGCAGTCCAAATCCTGACGTCAGGCGTGCGTCGTCGCTGCGCACCGGTTTACGCATCAAGAACTTCTTCGCGTTGTTGCCCTGCTGATCATAAAAGTCGACCACGCCATCCGGCGTCCGAAAGCGCCAGAAGCGGCCATTGATACCGCTGCCGGTGATGCCCGTGAATAACAGTTCGCCCGGAGAGCTATCGGGCGAGCTGTCGTCGCGGAGGTCGAAGAACATTTCGATCGCGTCGTTGCTGCCCACCCGACGCCGGAAGTCTGTCTCATAGGCGTGGACACGTAGCATCTGCAAAATCGTTTCGGATGGCACATTCTGCGCAATCCCGGCAGCGTAAAAGCTCGCATACAGCGTTGAAAGTTGCGCCGACGTTCCGGCTGCTTCCGGTGCCATCTGCTCGTCAAACGGCGTCGCACTCGCAACGAATTCCCCCGCGCTGCTGCGGGTCACGGTCACTTTGTGGTCGTGCCCTTCCGAAAACACGCTGAAACGCGCAGGCTCCACCCGCCCCGCCTGTGTGAGTGACGGCACCATCGTGATGCGGACTTCCTGCCCCGCCGACAACATCCCATCGGGCAGCAGGGTTTTCGCCGTTTCTGCCATGGCTTTTGCTTGCCAGGCGTCGCTACCCGCTTGCTGCAAGATCTTGGCGAGGACTTCGGGTTTGCCGATTTTAACGACCTTGACTTGACGATTTTCAAAATCGTCGCCCCCCGGTCCATCCTCGTCTTCGAACTTCGTCTTGACCAGCCGCGTCGTATTGTAGGGCACGGCCTCGTCGAGCATCCGTCGCCGTTTGTCGTCGGCTGCCGCTTGCGCAGGCACGGGCGTCGGAGCGTTGGCGACCGCCTCAACGATGCCAGCTGTCTCGCCAGCCGTGGTTTCCCGTCCACGCGTGACCAGATCGCTGACTTCCTGCGCATCCAGTTCCTGACCATCCTCGCCCGGCAATATTCCCCCAAGCAACTCGACGACTTTGATCGACACGTCGTTGCCTGCAGCGCCGTCGCCTGCCGAACTCGATCGGCTCTGTGTTCCGCCCTCGTTGGCGTAGAGCTTGAATGGATTGAACGGCGGGATCACGTCGGCATAGTCACTCGAAACCGGTGCCAGCCGAGCCACGATCCGTGCGTAGGGCTTGGCGTAGATGTACTCCCGGTTGGCCTTCTTGACCTTCATGGACTCATGGATCACGAACCGAGTCGACATTGAGCCGCTGGTGGTCTGCAGCTTGTCGGATTTGGGAACGGCCCATTTCAGCCCATCATCATGGCGCATTAATAGCGACGCTTCGGGCTTTCCATCGCGCATTCTCTTGAGGGCTGGCAGCAACCCTCCCTGATCGGCGCGGTCGGTCGAGCCATAGATCACAACGAGAATGGCGATAGCGCCGACACCGCCAGCGAGGCACGTACTGAGCAACCAACGGAACCGTCCGCTGTTCGAGCCCAGCCCGTATTCGCTTTCATAGTTGGCTTTACGCCCGCTCCGTGAGCCGCCGCGATAAACATGGGGCAAACCGCGTGGCCGATCGACCGCAGGCACCGAACGCCGCCGGACTTGGCTTGGTATGTTGCGCCTGTCGACCACGACGACCCCGTCTCCACACGTTCCATAGCCAGCTTAGACCTCGGCCGACGGAACGAAATTGCTGAGTTCTTACTTAAGCCCATCAATCCGTTGATTCCAGCGTGTTCGGTGAAACTGGAGCCACGCCCCCCAACAAACAGTCAAACGCTGGTGCATGATCGGGTCAATCGCGGCTGAAACATGACATCACTCCACGCGTCACAGACCCTGTATCGAGCGGTTCCGCGCAACGGCGCCCCCGTGATGCGCGCCGCGAGGAAAACAGGTAAGCGCGCAGTCCGAGGCGACCCATCATGGTTAGCATTGCGTTCCCCTCGACCGACCGCACCGCACACTCGCACTGCACCATTTTGCCGGAATCGCTCAACGAATCACGCCCTAGATGAGAATTTGATGACGAAAAAATGTGCGTATCTTCAATTGGTTGCTTCAAAAACAGGCTGTAGTTTGCAAGTTTTTAGAATCAGGCGTTGACACGGGGGCTGTGATATTGTTTATTCAATTCAACGGCGCGGCACTGAGGTGCTGAGCCAGCCCGGCAGGGCGTCTGATCCTCGATCTTCTCCGGTTCTCAAGCGGCTAAG
>Ga0247832_1000914_pt1 | contig 56585 bp, 34 predicted proteins | sample LaCruzMarch2015__10_FD_192407 | JGI IMG/M metagenome (GOLD analysis project Ga0247832, IMG submission 192407) | Freshwater microbial communities from meromictic Lake La Cruz, Castile-La Mancha, Spain - LaCruzMarch2015_4m | ecosystem: Environmental > Aquatic > Freshwater > Lake | place: Spain... | reverse complement strand
CATCCGCTGCTACTCCTTGTCCACCGTTGCCACCACCTTGGCCCAATACCTGACGGTAAGTGAACTGGAGGTTTTCGCCGATGCGGAAACGCTTGGTCAAATTGAATTCAGAGTTGGCGCGGAAAGCGTAGCGGGTAAAGCTGTTGTTCAGCAGAATACCTTGTTGATCCTGAGCACTCAAACCGAAGTAGAAGCGGCTGTTTTCGCCACCACCAGAGAAACCCAAAGAGTGACGAGAAATTGGCGCTACGCGGGTAATCGCATCGTACCAATCAGTACCCTCTTTGTTGGCTTTTACCACTTGGTAGATCGATCCAGCAGTAGGGTCTACGTTGTACTTGGCTTTTTGAGCAGCCAAATCAACAGTACCTACTACACCAGGAGTACCACCTACGCTGATGTAGTCTGGAATCACCGGAGTAGTACCTGTACCAAATTGTGGATGACTGAATACTGGTGCTGTACCATTTTGAGCAGCGTCGTTGGCTAAACCCTTCCAAGTCCACTGAGCAAAATCAGTAGGATTTAGCATTTCAATACCCGTACCAGGATTGGTAAAGCCGTAGATACCATCATACGTTACGCTCAGTTTGCGTGCGCCTTTCGCGCCTTTCTTGGTGGTATAAACGATAACGCCGTTGGCAGCACGTGCTCCATAGATAGAGGCCGCAGCAGCATCTTTCAATACGGTAGTCGACTCGATGTCGCCAGGATTCAAGAAATCGGTAGAACCTACTGGTACCCCGTCCACTACATACAATGGCTCGTTACCACCAAAGGCACCGAAGCCACGCACGCGAATCTGACTGGCAGTACCGGGTTGTCCGTTGGAAATTACCGAAACCCCGGCTACGCGACCAGCCAATTGCTGCTCAACGTTACCAGATGGAACTGCGGTAAGGTCTTTGGATTTTACGGTAGAAACGGCACCGGTTGCATCCCGGCGGCTGTCTACTGAATAACCTGTTACTACGAATTCTTTCAACGCAGATACGTCTTCCTGCATGGTAATGCTGTATACACTTTGTGCATCCAAAGGAACTTCAATGGTGCGCATCCCAATTGAACTTACTACCAAAGAACCAGTTGAAGTAGGTAAATTCAAAGTAAAGGAACCATCCAATTCGGTAACGGTACCTGTAGCGGTACCCTTGAGCAGTACGTTAACCCCAGGAAGACCTTCATTGTTGGAGTCAGTGACTTTGCCACTGACCGTCCGTTGTCCGATTGCTGCAATGGCCGGCAAGCACAGCAGCACGAACAAAGAAAGTCTCTGAATCAGAGCTGAATAACTTTTTTTCATAAAACTAGCAGAATTTAAATTTGATTAAAATTGATTGAAAATGAATGTAATGTGAAACCGAAAACTTCTGAATTTTTAAGCGTTTGTTAATTTTTTAAATTTTTTGTTAAAAAATCCACCAATGATAGGGCTTTAAAATAAGCTTTGGCCGTTTTTTAAAAAATAAATTTTAAACAAGATTTTTTCGAAGATTTGCCAAATACTAATCTGAATACTGAAGTGAAAGACAATCAAAGACTTGAGTAAAGGTGCTGAATGCTTGGAAACTGGATATAAACCCGAAATAAATATTTTCCAAACAATCACTATTTATTTTGAGGCGACTCGAAATAATCTAAAAGCCAATTATCTTGCACCCTATAAAAAAGACTGAACAATGAGGCTAGCTGGTTTACTTTTGATCCTATGTTACTTTTGTTGCAGTTGCGGCAAAAACAAAGCACCACTTTTTGAGCAACTTTCGGCAGAAAAGACTGGAGTTGTTTTTAACAATAAGATCTCCGAAAACGATTCATTTAACATCCTTACCTATGAGTACATCTACAATGGTGGGGGAGTAGCCATCGCCGATTTTAACCAGGATGGAAACCAGGATCTGTTTTTTACCGGCAACCAGGTCGAAAACCAACTTTACCTCAATCGGGGCGACTGGAAATTTGAAAACGTGACTGCCCTAGCGAAAGTAGGAGGAAAGGAACGCTGGAAATCAGGCGTAGCCATCACCGATCTCAACTACGATGGCAAAATGGACATTTACGTGTCCTGTATGACCTATAATCCCGGCGCTCGCAGGGCCAATTTGTTTTACGTCAACCAGGGCAATGACAAAAATGGTGTACCCACCTTTAAAGAGTTGGCCAAGGAATACGGTATTGCCGATACCTCTTACAATACCGCTTGTGCTTTCCTGGATTATGACAATGACGGCGACCAGGATCTGTACCTTGCCGTAAACCACCAAAAAGAAGACGAATTTCCCAATGCTTTTCATCCCAAATCAACCAACGGTTCGTCATACAACCATGACATACTGTACCGCAACGATTGGGATCCCGTACGCAAGCACGCAGTATTCACCGACGTTTCCCTGCAAGCAGGCATCAATGGTGAGGGCTATGGCCTGGCCATCAGCATCACCGATATCAACCGCGATGGTTGGAAAGACATTTATGTATCCAACGATTACCTGACCAACGACCATTTGTACATCAACAACCAGGATGGTACCTTCACGGATCGGGGTACCGAGTACTTCAAACACACTTCCTATTCCGCGATGGGCAATGACGTAGTAGACTTCAACAACGATGGCCTGATGGACATTGTCGCGCTGGACATGATGCCTCAGGACAACTACCGCCGCAAAACCATGTTGCCCGCCAACAACTACAATACTTTCCAAAATTACGAGGAATACAAGTACCTGCACCAATACGTACGCAATACCCTCCAGATCAACCAGGGTTTTGCCCCGGGTACGCAAAAACCGGTTTTCAGCGAAGTGTCCATGCTGGCCGGAGTAAGCTCAACCGACTGGAGTTGGACGCCCATCGCTGCCGATTTTGACCTGGACGGCTTCCGCGATCTGATCGTAACCAATGGTTTTCCAAAAGACGTGACCGACCTGGATTTTGTGGATTACAACTCCAATTCCTTTGCCTACGCCTCCAAGGGCTTTTTGAACGACAACATTCCTTCGGTCAAACTCAAAAACTTTGCTTTCCGCAACCGCGGCGACCTGAGCTTTGAAAGCATGGGCGAGCAATGGGGCATCACCGAAACTTCTTTCTCGAATGGCGCTGCTTATGGAGATTTGGACAACGACGGAGACCTGGATTACGTAGTGAACAACATCAATGATCCAGCATCACTTTTTCGGAATAATTTGATCGCCGTCGGGGCGCCCGTCGGGGCGCCCCTTGCGGGCGCCCCGACGGGCGCCCGCAAGGAGCGCCCCAACTGGATCGGGATAAAATTAAAAGGCGATTCCCTCAACCCCATGGGTCTTGGATCCCTCATCGAAATCCAATACGGCAAAAACCAGAAACAATTCTGGGAACATACTATCTACCGGGGTTACTTGTCCTCCATTCAGCCGCTGGCGCATTTTGGACTGGGCAACAACGAGGTGGTATCCAAAATTATCGTGACCTGGCCCAACCATAAGCAGCAGGTGCTTACCAAAGTTAGCTCCAATCAGGTCATTGAAATCGATTACCGCAAGTCAACAGCGCAAGCCATTCCACCGCCGCCGCCACCACTGCAACCCTTTTTTGCCAACGTAACCGCTGAAGTGGGTGTCAACTTCCTGCATAAAGAAGCCGATTTTATCGACTTCAATCTCCAGCCTTTGTTGCCGCACAAACTCTCCCAATATGGCCCAGGTCTGGCCGTTGCCGATGTCAACGGGGATGGACTGGACGATTTTTTTACCTCGGGTGGACATTTTCACAAAGGGCGTTTCTTTATCCAAAGCCCGGACGGCAAATTCCAGGAAAAGGATTTGTTGGATGGCGCGGAAGGCCAAGACAAAAAGGGCGAAGATCTCGGCATTTTGTTTTTTGATGCCGACAATGACGGCGATCAGGATTTGTACCTGGTTCGTGGTGGTGTAGAATTCCCCGCAGACAACCCTGCCTACCAAGACAATCTATACATTAATAATAGCGGCAAATTCAGTCCGGCCAAAGCTGCCCTGCCTGCTTTTCTCAAAAGCGGCTCTTGTGTCAAAGCTGCCGATTACGACCGCGACGGAGATTTGGACTTGTTTATTGGAGGGCGCACCAAATACCGGGAATACCCCTTGCCAGTGAGCAGTTACTTGTTGCGCAACGAAAGCAAGGCGGGTCGTCCAAAATTTGTGCTGGCCAATGCCCAGGTAGCACCGGAATTGAATGATTTGGGATTGGTCTGTGATGCCCTTTGGACGGATTACGACCAGGATGGATGGGTCGACCTGCTTTTGGCCGGAGAATGGATGCCATTGACCATCCTGAAAAATCAAAAAGGAAAATTGAGCAATGTGACCGCCGGGAGTGGCTTGGAAAAATACATTGGTTGGTGGAGCAGCCTGACTGGGGCCGATTTTGACGGCGATGGGGATGTTGATTACCTCGCCGGAAACCTGGGATTGAACACCTTATATAAAGCTTCGGAAAAATACCCGATAGGCGTTTATGCGGCCGATTTTGACGGCAACAAAGGGTACGATGCCATTCCCGCCGTGTTTTTCCCAAATCGCAAAGGAGAACTCGAAGAATTCCCTTACAACGGTCGCCTCGACCTCGACAAGCAAGTTATACTGAGCAAACGGAAATACCTCTTGCACGCAGAATTTGCCCAGGTCAACATGCAAGACTACCTCAAAAACTTTGAAAACATCAAACCTTTGCACCTGAGCGCCAACTGGATGCAGAGCAGCTTGATCCGCAACCTCGGCAACGGGAAATTTGCCGTAGAGGCGCTGCCCACCGAAGCGCAATTTGCCCCCATCTATGGCATGGCCACTGGCGACTGGAACGGCGATGGACACCTGGATGCACTTTGTTTGGGAAATGACTTTGGCAGCGAAGTAACCACCGGCCGCTACGATGCCTTCAATGGTCTGTTGCTTTTGGGCGATGGAAAGGGAAAACTCAAGCCTTGTCTACTTCCTCAGTCGGGTTTTTATGTGCCTGGCGATGCCAAAAGCCTGATTCAACTCAGCAATGCCAAAGGCGAACAGCTTTTTGTAGCGGGTCAAAACCGCGGCCCACTCTTGGTATTCAAGCAAGCTGGCCCGATTTTACGCAGCATACCTTATGGCCAAAACGACGCTTTTGTCCAAATAAAATTAGGCAATGGCAAAACCAAACGCTGTGAACTTTACCAGGGAAATGGCTTTTTGTCCCAATCGAGCCGGAAGATTTTCTTGCCTTCAGGCGCAATAGAGGTAAGCATTACGGATTTCACTGGAAAGACACGACTTGTGAAGTCGCCGTAGTGGTGAATTAAAATGCAGCGAAGCTGCCCAACGATGACTAAACTTAGGTTGAGGATAGGTCAAAACTTGGGTTAATTTAATTCCTAGGCCACCCAGTCCTCAATATTGCTGGTTTCACTGGAAAAATTAACCCCAAGACCAATTACTTTTTTGCCCAACTATTGCTGAACTGAAACTTGGCGAATCCTCAGCCTGCTTTGACCCCAATCAAACCCTCATTTCCAGGCTCTTTCCTCTTCCTGTTTCAGCGGCAAATACGTAAAATACTGCACCAACCTGGGCGTTTTTCCCTTATTGGGCGTGGCACGATGGGGTAAAGCCTGATGCCACAGCACAAAATCGCCTGCATTCCCTGGAACAGGAGTGGCTTTCAGCGCGGTAAGGGCAAGTTCTCGTGGATTTAGGTCAGGCGCAAGTGAAGCAAGCCATTGGTCTATTTCCAAATGAAAACCGGGGACACAGTGAAATGCCCCATCCTGCTCGCCAGTATCAGTCAAGTAGAGTAGCCCCTGAAAGCGCTGGGGAATGGGCAGAACCAGGCTGGTATCCCAATGCAAATGACTTCCCTTGAAGGTATAATGATCAGAAACAGGCGGGTTAAACCCCACTTTGTCAATCACTTTATAAATGTCTTTGGTGCCATAGGCCTGCTGGTAGACCCTGCGAATGCGCACGGAAGCCCGAATGGCTCGAAAGGCTGCGTGTTGATGAATAGCAAGCATAATTCCCCAAAGGTCTTGGTGGGATTGGTACCAGCTTTTTTCATCTTGCAAACTTGCGCCCAAATGCGCCCAAATGGCTTGGGTAGCGGCTTCCACTTCCATTGGAGTTTCCGCATTTTTTAAAACAATGTATCCGTTGTTTTGCAAAAAATTCAGTTCTTCCTCCCCAAAAACATCGGAAATGTCTTCTGCTCTTTCTCGTTTTTCGCGCTCCAGCACTGCTTGCACATCCTCAGCTGTTTTTATCCCTAAATCTTTGGCCATGATCCAATTTTCAAAATCGGCAAAAGAAGGTTGTGCTTCAAATAAATAGCGAATAACCTCCTCCATCCCTAGCCCCAATTGATGCAAGAAATAAGTCTCTTCCAGCCAGGTATAGGCTTTTATGGGCTCCCTTTTTACATTGCATACCCACAAATGATACAAAATAGGGGCTTGTAACAGACTTTCTACTGCATTGAATGAAAGCATTTTTTCCATGGCTGAAGATTTAAAGCATAGGATAACCTAATAATATTACAAATGTGTGATTGAAATTATTTTATTTGTAAAAACGTTGTTATATTTTTTTTGTAAAATTATTTCCATAAGGAAACAAGGACTCGGAACTTTATTAATATCTTTAATCGCAAATGATTTGACGCCTGGCAATTACCAGACGTCAAATCATATTTTTTTTACAAAGACGACGCTTTTACGATTAAATCAAATCTCATGATTAAAAGTTTTACGCCCAAAGTAAATTCCCTTCTGCGTGCACTAAGCAAAACTTTGCTGGTTTTTGCCTTAGCCTTCTTCTTTGCGCAGCAGGGTTCAGCACAAACAGTTGATGTGTCTGGTCTGTGCATTACAAGTACCGTTAATCTGAGTGTTGATGCGGGTTCTCCACTGGATGGAAAAGTCTGGTACTCTGGTAACTCGGGGGCTGTCACTGTCCTTGGCTTTACGAATGTGCAATTGGATATTTATTGGAGTAATGTCGACAACGTTTGGTATTTGGCTTTTGATGGCCAGCCTTATTTTCAAAACGCAACAAATAGCACTACTCCGCCTCCTACTAGCCAGATCACCTGGACTCCAGTTGTGGACAATTTGAATTGTTTAACAGGATCTGCTCTTGTCATCGGAGGGACTGGCGCTCCACTACTTTTCACCTGTCCTACCCTGGCAGCCACCAGCACCACCAACTATTCCATCTTCTCCGGCGACAATGCCAGCGACATCAGCGTCAGCACCACGGTGAATGACCTCAACATGAAGCTGGTTTATTTTACCAGCCCACAAGCCACCAATGCGCTCCGGTATACAGGTGGTACGATGATTGGCTCTTCTACTACTCCGGTGGCCGGGGCGGTTGCTTTTAATAACCTTAGCTTTCCTGTCAACAATACGGCTTCTCCGATCACCTATTATGTATACGCCATACTGGATGTAACGGATCCACAATACACCGACAATACCTGCCAACCTTCGGTGGCTTTTGAGGTGACGGTCGACAAAAACATGACCACTGTCACTGGCAATACTTTTTGCAACACCGGCAGCATTACCCTCAATGACGGCGGAACGGGTGGATTCATGGGCACAGCAGCAACGCCTTACCCTTCCAATATCTTTGTATCGGGCTTATCCGGTATAATTCAATCTGTCACGGTTGATTTGAAGGGGATGGTACACGACAAATCCCGGGATATTGACTTGCTACTGGTAGCACCTACCGGACAACAATTTCTCATGATGACCGGCGTTGGAGATGGTATACGTAACGGCTTTACCGATCCCAATTTCACCCGGATCCCGAGCGATCTTACCCTGAGTGATGCCGCAGTAAGCGCGTTACCCCGGTCCAGCGTGATTTCAAGTGGCACTTACCGCCCTGCCAGCTATGAAACGTGGGCAAATACCTTCCCTGCTCCAGCAAGTCCTTACATTCAGCCCGCACCCGCAGAGCCTTACAGTCAGCCTGCTCCGGTAGGTACAGCTACTTTTGCCAATGTATTCAATGGTTTGGTTCCAAATGGCACTTGGCAGCTGTTTGCAACGGATGATACTAGCGGAACCATAGGCAGCATCGCTGATGGCTGGTGTTTGAATTTTACGTTGCAATGCCCGTCTCTTTCCACCAGCCCTGGCCCGGCCATCATCACCGAAAGCAGTTGTAGCCCTGGCTGTACCCTTGCTGGTGGTAACATAGCTGCACCTGGCGGTACTTGCCCTACGGGTTCCACCCTACAATACAAGGTAGGCAATGGCCCTTGGACCAATGTCCAGCCTACCTACAACCAAACGACCGCGCAAACGATCAAAACGCGTTGTTCTTGTGACGCTGATCCAACCATGGTGAGTGATTCTTCAGCGGTGACGACGGTGCCGGGTACCTGTCCAAGCGCTACAGCGAGTATCGGGATGAACAATGGCCCGATTTGTAGTGGCAACAATGCCGTATTTACGGTAACCGGCACCAACGGTTCCACGCTGACCTACCATACAGGTGGCGGCAATCAGACCCTGCTTCTAAATGGCAGCAATCAGCAAATCACAGTGCCTGCGGTTGTCTCAAATACAACCTTGAATTTGGTGAGTGTAGCCACTGGTGGAAGTCCAGTTTGTACTACGCTCTTGTCAGATATGTCTACAGTTAACGTTGATCCCCTTCCCACGGTTGAGGCGGGTTCAGATCGGCTGATTTGCGCTTCCCAGGATACCATTCGACTGAATGGCAGTTTTGGTGGCGCAGCGACCAGTGCTACCTGGAGTGGTGGTACAGGAGCCTTCACGCCCAATGCCAATACCCTCAATGCAGTTTACACCTTCACGGCTGCCGATACGGCTGCGAATGTGGTGAAACTGTACCTGACCACGAATGACCCAGCAGGTCCATGTGTCCTGGCGAAAGATTCCATCATCATCACGATCGACCCAGCATCCATTGTCAACGCCGGCCCCGATCAAACGATCTGCGCCACCGACACCATTTATCTGAGTGCAACCTTATCCGGTGTAGCCGATGCCTTGGTCTGGCAAAAGAATGCCGCTTTTGGGACATTTATCGGGTCGGATACCAGCCCAAATGCAAAATATGTGTTGAATGCGACCGGGCAGCAGTTGAGCAGCATTAAGTTTGGAGTAATGAGCAGTGACCCGGGCGGAAATGTATGCCCGGGTGGCCTGGATACGGTTCAAATTTTCATCAGCCCTGCAGCCTATGTGGATGCGGGCGTTGATACGACCATTTGCGCTTCAACGATTTCGATTAAGCTAAATGGCTCGATCAGTGGTGCAGCTACTACGGCTACCTGGACGACGAGCGGCACAGGTACTTTCAGCCCCAACGCTACCACTTTGAATGCAACCTATACGCCAAGCTTGGCCGATACCGCAGCAGGTACCGTAACTTTGACCTTGACTACGAATGACCCAGCAGGGGCATTGTGTGGCCCGGCAGTAGATACCAGAGTCATTACGATCGATCCAGCATCCATTGTAAACGCAGGCCCGGATCAAACGATCTGCGCAACCGATACGATTTATCTGAGTGCAACATTATCCGGTGTAGCTGATGCCTTGGTGTGGCAAAAGAATGCGGCCTTTGGTGATTTTATCGGTTCTGATACCAGCCCCAATGCAAAATATGTACTGAATGCCACTGGGCAGCAATTGAGCAGCATTAAGTTTGGGGTCATGAGTAGCGATCCTGGCGGTAATGTATGTCCGGGTGGCCTGGATACGGTAGAAATTTTCCTCAGCGATCCAATTGATGCCAGTGTGAGCATTGACCAGGATACGATTTGTGTAGGGGCCGAATTCACCTTGACCTTCAATGAGAGCACCCTGCCGCAAGGTTCAGAATTCACTGTGGTGATCAAATATACCGATGAAAATGGCGCGGGTAGCAAAACGTTGAGTAATGTAATCAATGGAGGCCAAACAAACTTCGAAGAAGGGATTGATTTTGATGGTATCCTTACTGTAACCCAAATTATCGTCACTCCTGAAACTGTAGACTTCTGTGCGGATACTTTAGATGGCTTTAAGGTAGAAGTAGTGGTTTGTGAAGCGATGATTTCCGACCCCTGTGTGTGTGTGAACAATGCGGAGATTGGCCAAAACGGAAGCAATTCCAATACAGGAACCTTCAGTGATAAAGTTACTATCGAAGGGCCAATCAACCAAACCTGGACGGTAGCAAGTGTAACGGGCTATTATGAAAATGCTGCAGGCACCGATTCAGTGGATGTAGGTGATGTGTTTACTCAAGTGAGCCCGGGTATATACGAATTGGCGGGTTACCACATCGATGCCATTGGGTACACCATTACCGTGAGCAACGGTCGGGGCTTAACCCTGCAAACGGGCAATAAATGTTTCTATCCCGATCCAGTCTTCACTGGATTACCAGCTCTGGTAGCACCCTCAGCAGCACCCTTCCAGGTGACTGGCACGGTAGCGAATAATGCAACAGGGACAGGTACCTTCATTTTGGATGGTGTACCACAAGCAGGTGCAAGTGCAGCACCAACGGTGGTGACGATCAACCCAGGGACTTTGTCACCCGGTAGCCATACTTTGGTGTACCAATTTGATGCGGATACAGCAAGTTCAAACAATCTAAGTGACCCTGGTTGTGTACAACAAGTTCGTCAACGCTTCCAGGTGGCCAACTGCGGCTGCCAGGATGTAACGGTAAGCCTGGATGCAAACTGCCAATTTGTATTGACCGGCAATCTGGTGTCCGATGTGAATTGCAACGGCGGCACGGTACGGGTGATGGACAACAACCCAAGCAACGGTGGCTTGATCGATTGTGCTGGGGTATGGACTTACGGCTTATTCGACGCCTTCGGCAACATCATTTGTTGGGGCAAAGTAACGGCTGAAGACAAAACTGCACCTGCGCTGATTTGTGCTCCTCGCGACTTCACTTTGGATTGCTACGATGTCAACTACGTGTTGAACAACAAGTTGACCATTGGCGATGTAGGCACTTTCAGCTCACCACGCCCAGCTGCTACTAGCAGCCAAACTTTTTTGAACGCAGAAGGCATCAGCACATTGCCTGCTGGCCCATGTAGCCTACCCTCAAGCATGTTGGTATCTGACAACATCAAAAACCTGGGCTACGCTTACTTCAAAGACAACTGCTTTGGTTGCGGTTGCCGTGTAACGTTGAAGTGGAGCGACAAAGTAGTTTTCTATTCTTGCACAGACATGGCGACCAACGGTGGCATCTATGCAAAGATCTCCCGCGAGTGGGTAGCTACTGATTGCAACGGCATGCGTTCTGATTACACGCAGACCATTTACTTCACTCGTCCAGCCATCGATCTGACGGCTGGTGCGAACGACCGTGGATTGCGTTTCCGTGGAGCAGGCACTACTGGTGCAGCAGCCACTGTACCCGCGCCAAACTACGATTGGGTAGTAGAATACGGTTCTTGCACAGCAGACAAGGGCTTGATCAAGAAAGAGGATGTAACGCCAACTTTCTGCAGCTACTTCAACAATGCTAGTCCAGAAAACAAGCGTTGCTTGTTCATCGGCGACATTGAGTGCAACTACTCTGTACAAATCAAGGACACTGAGTTCCCCATCTGTGGAGGCAAAGGTGTAAAAATCGACCGTGAATTGTATGTATTTGATTGGTGTGAAGGTGGTATCGTTGATACTTTCCACATCCTGATCAAAATCGGAGACTTTACGCCTCCAAAGCTTGAGTACGCACACCATGCGCCATTTGTGATCTCAACTGGTCCAATGGATTGTACAGCAGCGTTCCCAGTAACTGTAGCGGGCATCAAGTCAGCCTTCGGAGTATCAATCGTTGACAACTGCGCAGTAGCAAACGCCACCGTAATTGTAAAAACCAAGGATCGTTATGTAAAAGGTATCCTGGTTGCTCAAAACACTTGGGATCAAGTAGACTATGCGATCATGAACGGCATGATGATCGGAGTACCCGTAGGTACACACCGCATGATCATCGATGCATTTGACGGTTGCTACAATGCCAAGCGTGACTCTTTCGATTTCGAAGTAGCCGACAAGATTGCTCCAGTAATGAAGTGTGACGACGAATTGAACATTTCCTTGAGCAATGGCAATGGTTATACCACTGGATATGCACAAGCAAGTGCAGACGACATCGACGAAGGTAGCTGGGACAACTGTAAGATGGCCTTCATTGCAGTACGTCGCAATGTACCTACAGGTTGTGAAGCAAGCTTCATTGCCAAAGGTTATGACACGAACAACAACGGCAAATTGGACGCTGCAGTAGGTACCGACCTGAACAGCGACGGTGACTACAACGACACCATCAACGGCGTTGCAGAAGTATTGAAAGATGGCGCAGACGGCTTTGACCGCAACGGCGACGGCGATTTCAAAGACTTCGGCGAAACCTTCATTTTGAAAGGTGGCAAATTGATGACTCCATTGCAAGACAAAGTAGAATTCTTCTGCTGCGACTTGAGTGCACTGGTAACAATCGAATTGTGGGGCGAAGATACTTCAGGCAACCGCAACTTCTGCTGGGATGAGCTGGTAATCGAAGACAAAGTAGCACCTACTTGTGTAGCACCATGGAACGTCACTGTAGATTGTGATGAGAAGTGTTTGGAGAAAATCGAAGACAAGACAGCATCTGCCCGTTGCTTCGGAGATGTAACCATCACTTCAGGCAACGATTGTGCTGGAATGGATACCGTTTACACTGTTGATAAGTCATTGAAGTGTGGTTATGGTACCATCACTCGTAAGTGGGCCTTGACCAAGAAGACTGTAAAAGGACCAATCACGATCAACTGTAGCCAAACGATCACTGTACGTGCGGTACACGAATACAACATTTGCTTCCCTAAAGATGCATCTTCAGATTGTAAGACTCCAATCGTTGACACGATTATCACCGACGAATTGTCTTGCGACATCCTGACTGTAAACGTAACCGACAAGCGTTATGACGCTTCAGGCGATGAGTGCTACAAAATCTTCCGTACTTACTCTGTAATCAACTGGTGTACTTACGATGACCGTTGTGGTGACCCATTGTTGCAAACCAACGTTCACGTGATCGATCGTGGCGTATTTGACAACTATGGCAAAGACCCAATCTACTTGTTGGTACGTGACAATGAAGGAGGAGTACGGGATGGAGAAGAAGAGTTCTGGGCTTCTAAGGACTTGATTGTAAGCCCTTCAACGGACATCCGGGATTATCCAATCTATTGCACAGTAGCTGGAGAATACATCCACAGCTTCATCTATACTCAGATCATCAAAGTATACGACGATACTCGTCCAGTAGTAACTGGTGACCCAGCTAAATTCTGTATCCGCGAAGGAGCAGATTGTTTGGCCGACCTGAAAATGGTGATCACTGGCAAAGACAACTGTTCAAATGAAGTAACGTTGGAAACTCAATCCTTGATGATTGCACCTGGCCGTACTTTGAAAGCCAGCGAAATGATCATGTTCAACACGACCAAGTGGAGCACCAAGGCTTTGGGCAATGGTCAATTCGAAATCAACGTTAAGGATCTTCCCCAAGGCCAGCATGACCTGATCGTAGTAGTACGTGATGAGTGTGGTAACTTGAGCGTTCCAACGCGGATTCCATTCACAGTTGAAGATTGCAAAGGACCATCCCCAATCTGTATCAATGGCTTGAGTGTAGACCTGATGCCAGACGGTGCAGGCGGAGGCATGATGACCGTATGGGCATCAGATTTCGTTGCATCAAAAGTATTTGATTGCAACGGCCAAGGCCCAGAAACACACAAAGACAACAGCAACCTGAAGTTGGTTACGAAGTACTCGGTCAACCGGGTGAAAGAACCAGTAGTGCCTACCCAAACGAGCATCAGCGTAACTTGCGCGGATCTGGAATTGGGCTTTATCCTGGTAGAACTGCACGCATGGGATGAGGCAGGCAACCACGACTTCTGCGTGACTTTTATAGAAGTACAAGACAACCGCAAAGTATGTCCAGGATCCTCAACGAATACTGCAAACATTGCAGGTACGATCGCCACAGAAGGTTCAGCTAAGCTGCAAGGTGCAAGCATCACATTGAGTGGTGCTGCTTCTCAGACTGCAACTACATCTGCCAACGGTGGTTACTCCTTCGTCAACCTGAGCAAGGGTGGCGATTTCACTGTAACGCCACAATTGGACAAGAACCACCTGAACGGTGTATCTACTTTTGACCTGGTATTGATCCAGAAGCACATCCTGGGCATTCAGGCACTGAACAGTCCATACAAGTTGATTGCAGCGGATGTGAACAACTCGAAGTCAATTTCGACCCTAGACATGATCCAATTGCGGAAGTTGATTTTGAACATCGATGCAACGTTCCAGAACAATACCTCCTGGAGATTTGTAGATGCAGCGTATGTGTTCGCAGAACCAGGCAACCCATGGTCAGCCAACTTCCCTGAAGTAGTGAGCGTGAACAACCTGACGAATAATGTAACTGCGAACTTTGTAGCGATCAAAGTAGGGGATGTAAACGCAAGTGCGAGTGTAAGCAGCGCAACGAGTGCCGAAGTACGTACCAACGGAGCGTTCAAACTCAATACGCAGGAGCAAAGCCTGAAAGCAGGCAATGAATACCGGGTCGCATTCACAGGAGCAGATTTGCCAAACATCCAGGGTTATCAGTTTGCGCTGAACCTGGATCAAAGTAAAGTGGAATTGGTAGACATCGAATACGGTGTAGCGAAGGCAGAAAACTTCGGCATCTTCAAGAATGAAGGCTTGATTACAACTTCCTGGAATCAAGAGGGGCTTGCGACAGCAACTGCTAAAGCAGGAACATTGTTTACGTTGGTACTGCGCGCCAAAGCGGAGGCCAAATTGAGCAGCGCCCTGAGCCTGAACCGCAGTGTATCACCAGAAGCCTACAACCAACACAACGAGAACCTGGGTATCGCCTTGAACTATGGCCTGGAAGCGATTGCAGATGGATACGAACTGCTGCAAAACACCCCCAACCCCTTCAATGGAGAAACACAGATTGGCTTCAAACTGCCGAAAGCAACCAAAGCAACCTTGAGCGTCTCGGATTCAAAAGGGGCTTTGATCTACAAAGTAGAAGGCAACTACGCCAAAGGCAACAACCAGGTGACCTTGAAAAAGGAGCAACTGGGTGCGAGTGGGGTATTGTACTATACTTTGGAAACGACGGAGTTTATTGCAACCAAGAAGATGGTGATTTTAGAGTAAATAGCATATTGAGTTTTTGCGGATCGACGTTTACCAAACTTTTACAGTTTAGTAATCGTAACAGCTTCGCTGCAAAAAAAGCCGTTTTCCAGGTTTCTGGGGAACGGCTTTTTTTCCATGAGCATCAATCGATTGTTAAAAACAATCCTCAAAACCCGATAATATCAATCATTCCCTTTAAAATTAAGACCGCCCCAACCGAAGTCAGTACATACATATAAGTGATTAATGATTGATCTCCAGAATGAAAAAGCAGGTATTGAATGGCAAAGCTAAGGACACAGACAATTACCCCAGCAGCAATCCAGATCAGACCGCGTTGCAACAAACGAACATGTTTTTCTTTGTCCGTATTCTCCAGGTTTGGAGCCTGAATTTCTAGTCCTGGATCATTTGGATTTGGCCTAGGTTTCATGTTTTTGTTTTGTTTGTTCTGAATAATTCTTGAACAACCAAATCATATTGGTATTCATCTTGCAATTATAAAAAAATATTTGTGGAAAAATGCCAATGATGATCAAAATCATCTAGGTAGGTAGCCGAGCGTAGCCGAGGTACGGTTACCGAGCGTAGCCGAGGTACGGTTACCGAGCGTAGCCGAGGTACGGTTACCGAGCGTAGCCGAGGCATTTGCCCTCAAACTCCTGTCGTTGATCGTCATTTGCAGCAGGTATCCTTTTTTTAACTTAATTTCACCCAAAATTTAGATTGGCAACGCTAAAAAGAGGGAATCCTATGACTGCGATTCAAAAATTTCTCTCCCCCCGGTATCGGCTTTTGTCTCACATGACCTTTTGGGTCGTTTACATGGTGTACGCGACCTTGTTGTACGGTACCATCCATGATGATTATTGGCAGGGATTTATGGAAGTCATCATTACACTTCCTGTGAAAGTGACAGCGGTTTATTTTACCCTCTACTACCTTATTCCCCGCTTTTTATATGCTCGAAAATACCCAGGTTTGATCCTGATGTTTATGGCTTCCGCCATTCTTTTTGGATATGCCGATCGCTTGATGATGCATACGTTCTATGTACCAATTTATTTGAAAGACTACGATTACCAAAAATACCCACTGATGGATTTGGCCAAGGCAGTACAACGTTCCAGCGTAGTTTATTTGGTGGTTTTTGCAGCTTCTGCGATAAAACTGGTCAAGCAAAACTACCAAACCGAACGCTTTAGCCAGGAGCTGGGCAAAGAGAAACTGAATGCCGAACTCAAATTTTTGAAGGGACAAATTCACCCGCATTTTCTGTTCAACACCTTGAATACGCTGTATGCACTTACCTTGCAAAACTCGCCAAAATCATCTGAAGTTGTCCTGAAACTGTCTCATCTTCTAGATTACATGCTCTACGATTGCAACGTAGAACTGATTCCACTGCGCAAAGAAATCCAACAAATGCAAAACCTCATCGAATTGGAGCAGTTCCGATATGGCAATCGCTTGGAGGTCAGTTTTTCGGTTACTGGAGATGTGAGCATCCAGCAAGTTCCACCTTTGTTGATGTTGCCTTTTGTTGAGAATGCATTCAAGCACGGTGTAAGCAAGGAAGTAGAGGAGGCATTCATCAGCATCGACTTGACGCTCAAAGACCAACAGTTGATTCTAAGGGTTGAAAACAGTAAAGCGGAAGACGACTCCCAACCTGAAGCAGAATACACCAAAGGAATCGGCCTGAAAAACGTTTCACGGCGTTTGGATTTGTTGTATGGCAATCAGTACGATCTACAGGTTTTTGATGAAGAAGAAACCTTCATGATCGTGTTGAAAGTACCTTTGAATGAAACCGATATTCAGGTTGCAAATCCAGCACCTGTTCAATCTTCTCTGGTTTAAAAGTTGTTACCCTTCCAAGGCTTTTTCTTCATTGGCAGCAGGTAATTCGTCTGGTTCATCAACCTGATCCAGCAGATCTTTGGGCAAATGCTTCGTCGTTTTTGCGCCCAATTCCTTGATTCTTTCTGCGCGACCAATCAAGGTATCCCTGAATTTGGTCGACTCCAGCAATTTATTCATGGCATCGCGGTACGCCACCTGGGTTTGATCCAGGCGATTGCCAATTGATTTCAAATCGTCTACAAAAGCACAAAACTTATCGTAAAGCATTCCACTCTGGCGGGCAATTTCCAGTACGTTGTTCTTCTGTCGTTCTTGTTTCCAAATGAAAGACACCGTGCGCAAGGTGGCCAATAATGTCGAGTTGGTCACCAACACGATGTTGCGCTCCAATGCCTCGGTGAAGAGTTTTTGATCCTGTTGAAGCGCCAGTGCAAAGGCTGGCTCAATGGGTACAAACAACAGCAGATAATCCGGAGTATTGATCTGGTAAAGCTGTTGGTAATTTTTGCTGCTCAAATCCCGAATGTGCCGCCGCAGACTCTCCAGGTGCTCACGGGCCGCAACTTGACGGGCAACGTCATCATTGGCCTGATAATAGCGTTCGTAGGCCGTAAGCGATACCTTGGAGTCGATGATCAAGTGTTTGTCTTCGGGTAGCATGATGATGAAATCGGGGCGCTTGGAGCGGCCATCTTCGTCGGTAAAACTGGATTGAGCCCGATAGTGCAAATCCTTTGCCAATCCGGCTTTTTGCAGCAACACTTCCAGTTGGTATTCTCCCCAGTCTCCCTGAGCCTTGTTGTCGCCTTTCAAGGCGCTGGCCAGGTTGTTGGCGTCGCTGCTGAGTTGGGTATTGAGTTCGCGCAGTTGTTCGATTTCTTTTTTCAGGGAAATGCGATCTCTGGTTTCTTCAATGAAACGTTTTTCGGCTACCTCTTCAAAATCGCGGATGTGTTCCCGCAGCGGTTGAAGGAGGGCATGGATTTGTTCCTGATTTTGAGTGCTAAACTTTTGACTCTTCTCTTCCAATAAGCGATTGGCTACATTTTCAAATTCAGTTCGAAAACGGACTTGCAATTGCTCCAGCTCTTGCTTTTGGGTATGGAGCTTGTCATCCAGGTTTTTGATCATTTGATCCCGTGAAGCCAAATTCCCGGACAGCAAACGGAGTTCATCCTGGCACAGGCGCAGTTCTTGTTGCGTACTGAGTTGTTGCCGTTCCGTGGCTTCGTGTATTTCGCGGTGCACGAATTGCTTGTCAACGTCTGCTTTGAGTATGGCATGAGCTTGCAGCCGCAAACGCGCCAAAACCCAGGCCAGCACTGCCCCAATCAGCAACCCCAAAATCAAAAAAGCGAAGGCACTCAAAAGTGGATCTGTCATACAGGATGTTTTATTCCTGTAAAGATAAACTACTTTTTGTAAATTTAACAAGAGTAATCCTTCAACCTTGCTTGCCCAACTCCTCCGCCCGGTGCAGCGCCGCAAACGCGCCACTGATGATGTCTGAGTTAAGGTTGTTTTCCCCAAAGGATTTTAAGGCAGCCTCGGTGGTTCCACCCCGTGAAGCAACCCGCTGAATCCATTCCTGGCAAGAAAAATTGGTGGCCAGGTACAACTCAACCGCACCAAGAAAGGTCTGACTGACCAACAATTCTGCTTCTGAATCGGAAAATCCCATCTCCCGAGCGGCATTCATCATGGAGTCCATGAAGTACCAAACATATGCAGGGCCACTGCCAGAAATGGCAGTGGTGGCGTCGATGAAAGTTTCTTCTTCCACATACACCGTTTTGCCAGTGGTATTGAGCAGGTTTTGTACCATGACCAATTCGATCCGGGTTACGGCATCTGATGAGGTGAAGGCAGTCATACCGCGCCCAATCTGAGCGGGCAAATTGGGCATGGCGCGAATCACTTTGCTGACGCCCAACGCTTCGGCAATGGTAGCAATTTTCACTCCGGCCATAATCGATAAAAAGACCTGCTGTGGGTGTACATGCTGGCGCAAAGCGCTAAACAAGCTATCCGTATCCTGGGGCTTGACTGCCAAAATGATCAAATCTGCTCTTTCAAGGCAAACCTCGGGCGAATCATACACCGTACCTATGTCTTTTTGAGCCAAGGCTGCGGCACGCTCAGGCGATTTTTCCAAAATCATCATGTCCTCCTTGCTGGCAATGTGCGCGCGCAAAAAACTTTGAGCGTAGGTGAGTCCCATATTGCCCCCTCCAATGATTAAAATTTTCATTTCTTGTTCAAATTCAAATGATTAAAAGAAATTAAATGGCTGTGGTAGGGCAAAAAAATGCAGTTTGCAAAGGTACAAAACCTGCTGAAATGGGCAAATTTCGCTAGAAAGTATTCTTTAATGAAAAAAATGTTGCAACATTCAATGTATGTACATATATTTGCAGCGTTATGAGCATCGAAGAAGAAATCAAACAGAGTCGACCGTTTAAATCGGAGTTTCAGAAAGCGGTCGTCAATTTAACCTTCACTGCATCCTGGTGGAATCAGGTTGCAGGACGAATGTTGCGTCCATTTGGCATTTCGCAGGAACAGTACAACATCTTGCGAATCCTGCGGGGCATGCAACCTAAGCCTGCTACGATCAAAACGCTTACCGAACGCATGTTGGATAAAAACTCCAATGCTTCGCGTTTGGTTGAAAAGCTCAAACAAAAGAATTTGGTAGAGCGATTGGAATGCCCGATGGATCGGAGGAGGGTAGACATCACCATCACCGAAAGTGGTTTGCGTTTGTTGGATGAGACTGCGCCACTGATGGAAGGCAACGAAGGCATGCCTTTTTCTACCCTTAGCTTAGAAGAAGCACAAACACTCAATTTTTTATTGGACAAAATGCGGGGCTAATCTGGCTTCCGCTTTGGATAAATTTTTTACACAAATCACCATTAAAACAGTAAAGATGAAACATCTGACTTTTGTTATGGCTTTAGCTGCCATGATGAGCTTGGCTTTCACCACTCCAGTTGAAAAAGCGGCTGCTTACAAAGTAGACGTAGCAGGTAGCACCGTAAAGTGGACTGCCTACAAAGTAACGGGCAAGCACTTTGGCAAAATCAGCCTCAAAAGTGGTGCTCTGGAAATGAGCAAAACCAAATTGAGCAAAGCCAGCTTTGAAGTGGACATGACCACGTTGAAGATTGAAGACATCAGCGGCGAATGGGCAGACAAACTGAAAGGTCACCTTTTTAGCGATGACTTCTTCAGCATCGAAAAGTTCAATACGGCCAAGTTTGTTTCTACTAAAATCGCTCCAAACGGCAAACCAAACGGTTTTAGCGTGACTGGCGATTTGACCATCAAAGGCATCACCAAGCCGATTACTTTCGACGTAGTTGTGAAAAACGAAGCGGGCAAAGTAACCGGTACTGCTGCCCTGAAAGTTGACCGCACCAACTACGACATCAAGTACGGTTCAGGCAAATTCTTCCAAGGCCTTGGCGACAAAGCCATCTACGACGAGTTTGATCTGGAAGTTACCCTGGTAGCTGCGAAATAAGTTTTAGGTTGCACACCATTTTCAGCGTTTGTTGAGAATGGTGTGCGATCAAAATTTAGAGTTATTAGACTTGAGGCGAGTTGATGATCAAGTAATTGATTAATCTTTAATACAACGACCAGCGGCAGAGCCGCCAAAACGTCTGTAGCATTCAGTACCAAGTTCTGAGATAAAGGTGCAGCGCACCGCAACTCCTTACTTTGTTGCGGTGCGCTGCACCTTTAATCCAAAATATTGCATTAAATCTACAGACGTTTTGGCGGCTCTGCCGCTGGTCGGTATGCTTGATACTGCTTAACTTATTGATTACCAAATCGCCTCAATTCTATTCAGATTTTTCTTCTTTTGGCGGCACATGTGGCCGAATCATCAACCTCAGCGACTGATCATAAGTTGCATAGCTCCATAGCCAGTTGATGAACACCATTACCTTGTTGCGTACCCCCAGGAGTTGGAACAAATGCACGAACAGCCAAACCAACCAGGCAAAAAAGCCCTGAAAACTAAACCCTGGTAAATCAACTACCGCTTTATTTCTACCAATGGTGGCCATGGAGCCTAAATCCCGGTAGGCAAATGTTCTTACGGGTTTTCCTTTTTGCTTCCGTTTAAATGCATCAGCCAAATATTTGCCCATTTGCATAGCTACCTGCGCTACTTGTGGGTGTCCTTCGGGGAATTTTTTATCTCCACTCATCAACACTACATCACCCAAGGCATATACATTTTCGAGGCCAGTTACGCGGCATTGATTGTCGACGTTAAGGCGATTGCCCGGGCCAATGGCTTCGGAAGGAAAGCCTTTGAAAATAGCGCCATGAATGCCTGCCGCCCAAATCATTTTGCGCGAGCGAATGGTAGTACCGTCTTTCATCGTGACCAATTCGCCATCGTAGGAAGTTACCCGGTTGTTGAGGATGACTTGTACATCCAGTTTTTGCAAAAACTCCAGTGCCTTTTTTGCTGCTTTTTCCGACATTCCCTTGAGCAGATGATCTCCGCTTTGGATCAAGTAGATGTCGATTTCCTCGCAATTCATTTCTGGATAGTCTTTGGGTAGGATGTATTTCCGCATTTCAGCCAGTGATCCTGCGATTTCTACTCCCGTTGGCCCGCCTCCTACAATTACGATGTCGATGTAGCCTTGTCTTTCTTCCATATCGATAATGGACAAGGTTTTTTCATAATCATCCAGAATGCGGTTGCGCAAGTACAGCGCTTCTGAAACCGACTTCATCGGCAAAGCCTTGGCTGCCAAAGCGGCATTGCCAAAAAAATTGGTATCTGCACCAGAAGCTATTACCAAGTGATCGTAATTGACGATACCCAGTTGGGTTTGCAAGCGTTTGTTTTCGGGTTCAATTGCGGTTACTTCAGTTACCCGAATAAACACATTGCTATTGCCCTGAAAAAATTTGCGCAATGGAAATGCTATCGAGCTTGGCTCCAAACCCGCCGTGGCCACTTGATAAAACAAGGGCTGAAACTGGTGGTAATTGTTTTTGTCTAACAACACAATCTGGTAGTTGGCTTTGGCCAATTTTTTTGCAAGCATCAAACCCGCAAACCCGCCACCCACGATGACAATGCGTTCCAGATTGCTTTCGACGATATTGATTTTCATGTGGATTTTGGTTTTTTGGGTTATGCGAATTGAAGCTGTTTATTTTGCTAGTTCAAACTGCAACTTGGCCAAGGAATTGTAGGCGCCATCTTCTATGGCCGACAATTCATCGTGCGTCCCTTTTTCGATGATCACCCCATTTTCCAGCACATAGATGCAATCTACGTCCCGGATGGTGGCCAAGCGGTGGGCGATGATGATGGACGTCCGACCGACCATGAGTTTGTTCAAGGCTTCCTGAACTACTTTTTCAGATTCTGCATCCAGGGAAGAAGTTGCTTCATCCAGCAGCAAAATGGAAGGATCTTTCAAAATGGCGCGGGCAATGGCTACCCGTTGGCGTTGGCCTCCGGAGAGCTTTACCCCACGTTCGCCCACGATGGTATCCAAACTTTCTGGAAAAGAGCTGATGAAATCCCAGGCATTGGCCTGTCGGGCTGCTTCGATGATTTCCTCGTCGGTAGCTCCTGGGCGTCCGTAAGCAATGTTTTCCCGAATGGTGCCCCCAAACAGCATGACCTCCTGAGGCACGATGGCGATGTTTTGGCGGTACAAGGTCAGGTCATAATCGTAGATAGATTGGCCATCCACCAGGATTTTGCCACTATCGGTGGTATAAAATTGCAACAAGAGCTGGACGATAGTAGATTTTCCGCCGCCACTCACGCCAACCAGGGCAATTTTTTGTCCGGCCGCAATGTCAAAACTGATCCCTTTGAGGACGGGCATGTCCTTCCGACTCGGATAAGTAAAGCGCACATCCTGGTAGCTGATTTCGCCTTTAAAGCGCGGCGCAGTTGGCGCGGCAACCGCAGGAATCTCTATCTCTGAGGGCTGGTCTAAAATGTCAAGAATGCGCTCCGTAGCTCCAACCGCCGATACAATTTCGGTATAGAAATTGCCCAAGCTGGCGATGGCCGTACCGATGATGCCTGTAAAAACAGCAAAATCGAGCAAGTCTCCTTTCAACATTACACCCTGTTCGACCATTCTGGCAGCTTGCCAGATGATGAAAAACAAGGCACCAAACATGACAAAAATAATGAAAGCGGCAAAAAGTCCGCGCATCCGGGCAGCTTTGAGCGAAATGCGTACCATTTCAGTCAGGCTTTTGCCATAGCGCAACACTTCGAAAGCTTCATTGGTATAGGCTTTTACCGTTTGGATGCTTTGCATGGTTTCTTCTACCACCACGTTGGTTGCCGCCAGTTGATCCTGCCGGGCACGCATGAGCTTGCGGATGTAACGGCCAAAAAACATGGCGGAAACAACTACAATCGGCACAGTAGCCAGCATAATCAGCGCCAATTTGGGCATCGTAAACACGATGATGAAAACCCCGCCCAAAAAGACAATGATTTGTCGGATGAATTCCGCCAGCGTAAGCGATACCACGCCTTGCACCTGGGTGACATCATTGGTAATCCGACTTGTCAATTCCCCCACTCTTCTTTCTTCCAGATAAGGGATGCCCAGGGTAACCAGTTTTCGGTACAAATCGCGGCGCAAGGCCGACATGCTTTTTTCACTGACTACTGCAAACAATTGTACCCGCAAGTATGAAAAAACGCTTTGTACCGCCAAAAGGGCAATGACGACAAAAAACGCCATATTGGTACTCAACCCGTATTTTGACTCGCCAGAAATGATGTTCAGGATTTCACCAGGAAGTTTCATAATGGCTAGAAACAATAAACTTCCGAAAACCAAGAAAAACATTCCCCAGATAAAAGGCCAGCGGTAGGGGAGAACGTATTGAAAAACTTTTAAGGACCTGCGTAATCTATCGCCGTTGAGTTTGCGTTGTTCTCCTTCGGCTTGATCATTGCGGTTTTTGGCCATCGACATAATTGAAAATTGAGTTGTGTGTGCGCAAAAGTAATCGATTCAATTTACTTTAAGACTAAACGAGGTATACTTTACCTTCGGGGTTCAACGTTAGACTTCCATCGCCCTGTGAAAAGTCATCATATAAATACTCGTCCATCTGAAAAATGAGACCAATGAAGAAATTGTTGTTGGCAATAGCCCTAATTTTGCCTTTGTGTGGCTTTAGCCAGGATTTAGACTTTGGTGTTACTGGTGGTATTGCCATGTATTCAGGCGATTTGACAGCCAAAGAAATTGCCGTTTATGCAAATGATTTTAGCTGGGCTGGTGGCGTATTTTTGCGCAATCGTTTTTCTCGCTTTTTGGGCTTTCGGGCAGGATTGACTTTGGGGAAGATTCGAGGTGACGAGTTGATCAACTCCGTAAACCTCCAGAGGGGGCTCAATTTCCAAAGCAACATCACCGAGGTGTCGCTATTGGGGGAAATCAATCTTTTCCATGTCAGTTATCCGCGCAACAGAACCGTCATTTCTCCCTATATCGCCTTTGGGGTGGGATTTTTTACTTTCAATCCAAAAATCAATTATAAAGGACAATTGTTGGAGTTGAGGCCACTTGGTACCGAAGGCCAAGGTTTGACTGGCTACCCCAATCGCTACAGCCGGGGGCAATTCAATATCCCCTTTGGTGGTGGAGTCAATATTTTGATCAACGATCAGCTAACACTGGGGGCAGAAATGCTTTTTCGGTCTACCCTTACCGATTATCTGGATGACATCAGCAGCAGCCAAGTGAAATATGGCGATATATTCACCCGCAAAGGCGAATTATCAGCAGCCATCAGCAATCCTTTGCTGGATCCAACCCGGCCAGAAAACATGGAGGCATCATACCGGCGCGGTGGCCCCCACAACGATTGGTACATTATTCCAGCAATTACCCTATCCTGGCGCATCAAAAATACGGGCAAATCCAAAAGTGTGTATTCCAAATACATGGAATGTCCACGATTTTAGTCCTTCTTTACATTAACTTAACGTACTTCTTAACACTGGTTCGGTTTAAAATGCTTTTCTTTTGGCATTGTTAAATCGAGCAGGCTTTTTTGTTCAAATTTCTATCCAATTCAAGAAAACCCTGGAACTGTCAGCTTGCTCCCGATCAGGAAGATTTATGTACCACAAGCGCGACATTAGCTGGTTGTCCTTCAACCATCGAGTACTTCAGGAAGCCCGGGATCCCAATGTTCCCTTGTACGAACGGATCAAGTTTTTGGCTATATACAGCTCCAACCTGGATGAATTCTATCGGGTTCGGGTGTCCTCTTTGCGGCAATTCCAACGCATGGACAAGCAGGAGCGCAAATCCATGTTGGAGGTAAAACCGAAAAAGGAACTCAAAGAGCTCAAAAAAATTGTACACCAACAACAAGTCGAGTTTGGCATCATCTTTCGCAGCCAAATCATTCCTGCCTTGCGCGAAAACAACATTTTCCTGCTCAACGATCACCAACTTTTTTCTAAAGAACAGAAAGAATTTGCCAAGGCCTATTTTTTGGAAAAAATCCTTCCCCATCTGCAGCATCAGCGCATGGCCGATAAAATGGATGTTCCATTTCTCAAAAATCGCAGCTTGTATTTTGTGGCCCGGTTGATGGATGTGGATGAGTTTGGTCTGGTCAATATTCCTTCCGATGTATTGCCCCGCTTCATTGCCCTGCCTGGCTTGGATGGACAATTCAATGTTACTTTCCTGGATGAGATCATTCGGGGCAATTTGCAGCACCTGTTTCCGGAAGGGGTACAAGCTGCGTATTCCATCAAAGTTTCGCGCGATGCGGAACTGTACATCGATGATGAGTACACCGGTGACCTCCGACAAAAAATTAAGGACAGTCTGGCCAAACGCTCCAGCGGCGCTCCCACCCGGATGTTGTACGACAGCGCAATGAGCATTGAGGAAACCAAAGCCTTGAAGGAAATTTTTCAGTTGAATAAAAACGACCTGTTTCCCGGAGCGCGTTACCACAATTTCAGCGATTTTTTTGGCTTTCCAGCGCCAGAAGGAAAACCCGAGCTGCACGACGAGCCGATGCCGCCCCATGTGCATCCTGAACTGGAAAATGCAGAATCGATCATCAAAGTGATGCAGCAGCAGGACGTTTTGCTGCATTTTCCCTACCAAAAATACGATTACATCCCCCAATTGATCAAAGAAGCAGCCAATGATCCGGCAGTGACGGAGATTAAAATCACCTTGTACCGGGTGGCCAAAGATTCCTCGATTGCGAAAGCCCTGCTGGAAGCGCAGGAAAATGGCAAAAAAGTAACGGTATTTGTAGAAGTAAAAGCCCGTTTTGATGAGGAATCCAACCTGCAATGGGGCGAAACCCTACAAATTGCCGGGGCAAAAGTAATGTACTCCCGGCCAGGCATCAAAGTGCATTCCAAGATATTGCTGATCAGCCGCCTGGAAGCGGATGCCATTCGCTACTACGCTTACCTGGGGACCGGCAACTTCAATGAAAAAACGGCCACCCTGTACACCGATCACGCCCTGCTGACCGCCGACCCGCGCTTGTCCAATGAAGTGGCAGATGTGTTCCACTTTTTGGAGGAAACACCCTTGGTCGGTTCCTTTCAGCACCTGATGGTGTCGCCGCTCAACAGCAGACAAAAGTTTGTGGCCTGTGTGGATCGCGAAATTGAAAATGCCAAGGCAGGATTGCCCGCCTGGATGATGTTGAAAATGAACAGTCTGGAGGACACCGCGATGATCGACAAATTGTACGAGGCCAGTTTAGCAGGGGTACAAATCAAACTGATCATTCGGGGCATCTGCTGTGCCATTCCGGGGCTTCCTGGGTTGAGTGAAAACATCGAGGCCATCAGCATCATCGACCGCTTTTTGGAGCATGCCCGCATTTACCATTTTGCCAATGGGGGCCAAGAGGAGTTGTACCTGGCTTCGGCAGACTGGATGACCCGCAACCTCGACCGAAGGGTAGAAGTGGTTTTCCCAATTTACAACCCCGATCTGAAACGGGAGCTGATCAAGTTTTTGCACATCCAATGGGCCGATAATGTCAAAGCCCGCTTGATCAACGCAGCATTGGACAACCCCCGAAAGGCCGTTTCTGAAGGTGAAATCATGGTAAGGGCTCAGAAAGACATTTATTTAAACCTGCGTACCGAGCTGACAACCAATAAATAATATTTTTTTCTTTGACAGTTTTAATCCACTTTGTCACAAATCAGGAATAATTTCAGGGATTATTTAATTTTGACAAATTTTTCCCAAGTCCTGTTTTACCATTTAACTAACCAATCTTAGTAACTGTGAAAGGAATTAATGATTTGAGAGATTGGGTTTTCCGCCAGGTGCATACCAAAAACCTGGTTTACAACACCTGCTGGGAAGACCCTCGTTGCGACCGCCAGTTGCTTCAATTAAACCATGACAGTGAGGTGGTGATGATCACCAGCGCTGGTTGCAATGCCTTGGATTATTTGTTGGACAACCCTGTGAAGATCAATTGCATTGACATGAACCCCCGGCAAAATGCCTTGTTGGAGCTGAAAAAAGCCAGCTTCAAAAATGCGACTTATCCGGAGCATTGGATCATGTTTGGGGATGGAGTCATGCCTGAAGCAGAAACACATTATCAGCAAAAACTGAGAAATGACCTGCCTGATTCTGCAAAGGAATACTGGGACGAAAACTGGAAATATTTCAATGGAAAAGGCATTCGCAAAAGCTTTTACCATTTCAGTACCTCTGGTACCCTGGCCTGGATTTTCAATAAGTACCTGAAAACCCGCAAGAAGCTGTACCGCCAGATCAAGATGATGTTCGATGCCCATAGCTTGGAAGAACAAACCAAGATCTACAACCGCATTGAGTCCAAAATTGCCAATAAACTGGTTGAATTTGTGGTCAATCGCCACCTGACCATGTCGATGGTGGGGGTACCCCGCAGCCAGCAATTGCTTTTTGCCAAAAAATACGAGCGGGGCGCAATGGGTTTCATCCAGGAGTGTTTGCGCAAGGTGTTTACCCAAACCCCTACCCACGACAATTACTTCTACCGCTTGTACCTGGATGGCAAATACACCAAAACCTGCTGCCCCTCTTATCTGGAAGAGCAGAATTTTGAGGTGTTGAAAGAGCGCATCGACCAAATCCAGACGCATACCTGTACCATCAGTGCCTTTCTCAAGGAAAACCCTGGGAAGTATTCACACTACATCCTGCTCGACCATCAGGACTGGTTGGCCGCCAATAACATTCCCGTTCTGGAAGAAGAATGGCAACTGATCCTGGCCAATAGCCGCCCCGGTACCCGCATTCTGCTGCGTTCTGCCGCGCATGAAGTCGACTTTTTCCCACAATTTGTGCTGGATGCCGTTGACTTTGAGCAGGAATTGACCACCAAAACCCACGCCGAAGATCGGGTAGGTACTTACGCAAGTGTGTATTTGGCAATTGTGAAATAAAACACGAGTCGTCCCGAATTTTGATCACTAAAAATTGGGACGACAACCTGTTTATCAATAAACGAACAATGGCTTTCGAAAAATTCGAGTCGCTCTCCGAAGCAGAGCAGAACAGTACGATGCAGCGCTATTACAAGCTGCAATCCAAAATTTACGATGCTACCCGCTGGAGCTTTTTATTTGGCCGCAATCAAATCATTCGCGAAATTCCACTCGATTCGCAAGGAAGCTGGAACATCCTTGAAGTGGGTTGTGGTACCGGCTACAACCTGATCAATTTGGCCAAGCGTTTTCCAAATGCCAAACTAACTGGCCTCGACGTCTCGACGGATATGGTGGAGCTTTCCAAAAAGAATACCCTCGCGTTTGGCGAGCGGGTGAATGTGTTGGAGCAACCTTACACGCTTGGTGATACCGCCTGGAACGGACAACTGGATTTGGTGCTGTTTTCGTACTCCCTGACCATGATCAATCCACACTGGAAAGACCTGATCCTGCAAGCCAAAGCTGACCTCAAACCAGGTGGATACGTGGCGGTGACCGATTTTCACGATTCGCGCAACCTCTGGTTCAAAAAACACATGGCCAACAACCACGTACGGATGGACAGTCACCTGACCCCATTGCTCAGCCAGGAATTTACTCCGGTGGTCAATTTGGTCAAATTGGCTTATTTGGGCGTTTGGGAGTATATGGTTTTTGTGGGGAGAAAGTAATTTTTTGCGTCATACCAAGCATAAAAATGAATAATGCAAGCTAGCATTGAAGAACTGACCGAGGTCATCGAAACCCGACCAGATTATGCCGACGCCTATTTCAATCGGGCGGTATTGTATACATCGGAGCGCCGCTATGAAGAGGCCATGGCCGACTACGCGAAAGCCATTGAACTGAATCCTACCGATACCGGAGCTTACAACAATCGAGGCAATCTGTACATCTTTTTCAATAAATCGGAAGAGGCGATTGCGGATTTCGATAAGGCCATCGAACTCAATCCGCACGATCCCGATGCCTACTACAATCGGGCCATCCTGTTTACGGAAATGGGGCAATTGGAGGAAGCGCTGCTGGATTACGACGCAGCCCTGGAAAACAACTTTCAGGATCCTGCCCTGTTTTTCAATCGGGCCATGGTGCTGTTGCGTCAGGGCGATTGGGAAAATGCCCTGGATGATTTGGGGCAAACCATCAAACTGCGTCCCGATCACGCCGATTCCTACGTAGCACGGGCCAACCTGTACACCGACCTGAGTCGCTATCAGGAAGCCATGAACGATTACAATACGGCCATCCGGATTCGACCACAGTTTTTGGTGGCGCATTTCAACCGCGCCAATTTGCTGTACGGATTGGGCTATCACGAAAAAGCCCTGGAGGATTACGATCAAGTGTTGGAGATAAATCCCAAGGAAAGCAATGCCTTGATTTCGCGGGGCAACCTCCTCGATGACCTCGAACGCTACGAAGAAGCCTTGGCAGATTACGGAGAAGCCATCGAGTTACTTCCTGAAGGCACCGATGCCCGCTTCAACCGCGCCATTGTGTACAAAAAACTCGAACAATACGATAATGCACTTGCGGATTACTCCAAAATCATCGAGTTGAACCCCCAGGAAGCAGAAGCCTACAACAACCGGGGCAACCTGCTGGCTGACCTTGGTCAATTTGAGGAAGCCTTGCAAGATTACGATCGCGCCCTCGAAAACCGACCCGATTATGCCGAAGGCTACATCAACCGCGCCATCCTGCTCAAATCATTGGGACGCATCGGCGAAGCCAGAGAAGATTACGAAAAAGCCCTAAGCCTCAACCCGGATCTTCGCGGCGTAATTGAAGTTTGAGGTTTACCAATAGTAAAAACCAGGCAGTACATAAACTGATTTTTTCCACTCTTTTCAATAAATCGAGGAAAAAATCAGTTTTTTTTTGTAAAAATTAATTTATAGTAAAAATAGTACTACATTTAGCACAGAGAGTATCATATAGTCCATTAAATATTACGGGAATAGCTTCGTCTTTGCACATCCAAACTCTTCAGAACGCATAAAATACTTATTGGAGAAACTACATTTTATTACTCACCTGTTGGAAGGATGTTCACATTCTGCTAATCCAACAGAAATGAAACCTTATGAGCCATTCAGCCATTGATCTGAATGATCACCACCACACTACCGAGGCCAAAATAACCGTTGGATTCGAGCGGATTGCAGTTGCCCTGCGTGCCATGCTTTGGCAAGAGTGTTTGTCCACAGGAATCAGTCCCATTCAGGGGCAAATTTTGATCTTTTGCCTCAATCATCCCCCTCAAATGTGCCGCATTGGCCATCTGGCCAAAGAATTTAGCCTGACCAAGCCTACCATCAGTGATGCGGTAAAAACCCTGGAGCGAAAAGAACTCCTGATCAAAAAAAACGACCCTGAAGACCAACGCAGTATTGATTTGATACTAACCGAAAAGGGCATTGCAACAGCCAGGCAGGTGGTCACCTTTTCTGATCCATTGCGCAAAATGGTTGCCCAATTGCCAGAAAGCCAAAAACAGCAACTGCAACTTATGTTGGCACAGCTGACCATTGAATTGAAAGAGATAGGGGTATTGAATGCCCAACGTTCCTGTGTAGCCTGCAAACATTGTGTCGTGAAAAGCAACAAGAAGCAGTACCACTGCAATTTTTATCAAGCCAAGATGACCTTGGCTGAGCTGAGAATTGATTGTGCCGATTTTTTAGTCCTGCCGAATCAAGAGAAAAAAACAGCAGCAGTAGAAGAGCGGAGAAGAGCAAGCGCAACAAAATAGAGGGCAAAGAAATTAATCCCTTACCCTCTATTCGTTTAAAGTTCGGTAGTGTTTTAATTCCCCGTCATGATCATTGGCGCGTTTTTGCCATCAATGACAATGATTTTGGCGTTGGACGATCCTGCCAGTTCCTTCTGGGCCTTGATGCGCTCGTACTGCAAGAGTTTGTCGGTCAGGGTAGAGGTCAGGATGCGCTGGTAGTCAGAAATACCCTGTGCTTCTACACGTTTGCGATCGGCTTCCTGGCGTTCTTTGTCCAGGATGAAGCGCATTTTTTGTGATTCCTGCTCCGCGTTGATTTTGGACTCAATCGCCGCCTTTACAGACTGAGGCAAATTGAGGTTGCGGATCAACACTTGTTCCAAAGAAAAGCCACGCTTGGTAAATTCCTTCTCAACGGCAGTAAACAAGCGCTGTTGGAATTCCTCTCGCTTGTTGGAATACAAGGCCACCGCGTCGTAATTGGCCGCCAAATCGCGAATTTTCGTGCGCACAATCGGGCGCACAACCATTTCGGTGTAATTTTCGCCAATGGTACGTAGAATGGTGGGCGCTTTGTCGGAAGTAACCCGGTACAGCACCGTGAGGTCAATCACCACTTCCAGACCATCTGCCGAGAGTACCCGGATCGCATCGTCACCCAATTGGTCGCCTTCATCGTGGATCGCCGACATGGTGTAGTTGCGGGTTTTGACGTCGAATTTGATGACCGTCATAATGGGGTTTACCACGTTGAGTCCTTCGGTGAGTACCTTCCCCTGGATTTTGCCAAACAAGCTCTGTACGCCCACCGTACCTGCGTTAATTTGTACAAAGCAAGAGGAGACAATCCCGAGTGCAATCATTGCAAAGCCGATCATGTAACCAATGCGCCCCAATTTGTGAAAATTTGGACTGGCATTCGACATTACATTGAGTACAATGATGGCAATAATGCCAAAAATAATGAGAACCATAGTTTCAGTGTTTTAAGTGGGATCAATGTAGGTGTAGATCCCTGCATTTGCAAGGATCTTGGAGGAAGATAAGCACAATTGCGATAAAATCATAGGAATCATCGGTAGAAATGAAAAACCGCCAAAAAGCACATAGGTCTCCTTGGCGGTTGCATTTAAGGGTAAAGTTTGTCGTGTGTAATACTAAGGGAAATACTTATCTATAAGGGATAATATTTCTTGAGAAATTTGCATTTGAACCTTTTTCATTGCATTTGAATTTTCAGATACAAGCGATTTTTCATGGTTTTGTTCTTCTGAAATTTCATAATTGGCCCAGCCATTCTGAGTAACTTCCTGATCGATCATTTCCTCAAAAATTATTCTATTTAATCGAACATCTGTAGCCCTCATCACCAATTTTATCCTGGCACTATTTTGAGGCGTTTCATTAAATAGCGGTTTAGTAGAAGATTGACAATATTCTTTTAATTCAAAATCAATTAAAATAGGAACATTAGAAACTGGGGTTTTGTGTTGAATATCGGCTAAAAAATGGGGTTGAATACTGCTTTCTTCACTTGATAAACGATCTATTAATGCACAGTTTTTTGAATTTTTGCATTGTTCTACTACATTTTTTAAGACAAAATACAAAGGTGAATGTTGATTTTTTTCATTTAATTCATCTCCTATAAATAAATGAAACGCAGGAGATTGTTCTTCCAAATTTTGATTTATGCTATATCTACTGTCCTTGAAATCTTTACCTGTTGTCTCATCTTGATCTATTTTGTCTTTATTGTTGAGGTCATTTGGATAAATGGGTACAGGGATGATCGGAGGCCGCATGGCATGGCCAGGAGTAGAAGTACTGTGCTTGTTGTTCAATCCAGGATCAGGATCAGCATAGGAGTACTTTTCCACTCCTGCAACTGTACGGGAAGATGGAGGCATACCATAATACCACAGGCAAGAAGCGACCAGCAGCGCAATGGCTGATGCTTTTTTGATTGTTTTCAATTTTTCAAGCGCCTTTTTGTCGGCATCTCTGACGATTTGCGCTTTTTCAGGATCAGGAACAGGGACAGTAGGTGTTTTTGGCTCCTTCAGTTTATCCTTGTCAGCACTGATGTTCAGATTAAAGTGAGCTTTTTGCATACGGCTGAATGTGTTTATCTCATGATGTTTCTTCAAACAGGAGCTCAAAAACTTTGTCTTTGGCACTGATGAATATAGCTGTAATGGCTTCAGGGGTGGTACACAACTGTTCGGCCAATTCCTGAATCGGCATTTGGTTGTGGATGCCCTGAAACACCAATTGTTCGCGGATGTCCAGTTTCCCTACAAAGAGATCCTGGAGTTTGGGCATTTTGAGCTGCTCATTGGCATACACTCCACCGATGATTTCCAGTATTTCCTTGTGGTGCTCTGGGGTACCGAATTTTTTCAAAATGCTTTCCGACAGTGCGTAGTACATGTTGCGGTACATCTTCATGTACATCAACACCTCCGAAAAGTCCTGGAGCAAGTCGTCCAAATTCAGTTTCGAAACAATGTTTTTGTCCAAAACATTCCTGGCTTCCTCTTTTTCTTGCAAAAGAGTGTCGATGTCTGTATTGAAATAGCGCGAAAGGGCATACAAAACATCAAGCTTAGGAAAAGAGCGCTCATTTTCGTACGATGCCAGTGCAGTTCTGGAAACCTCGATACCGTCTTTTTTCAAAGCCAGTACCAATCCTTCTTGGGTGAACGCACGGCCTTCTCGCAGGCGAATCAGATTCCCTGCGAGATTCTTTTTTAACATCTCTTCCGACATTGGTCTAGTATTTTGGTCTAGCTTTACTTATTGTGTTGCCCAATACGAATAAATGGAATGGATTGTTGTGAATCCAATTTTGCTGTCACAAAGAACGGTTAAAAGTGTCAATTGCGCAAGTTTTTATGCTTGATTGTGTCGTGAAAGTTGCAATTGTATTTTCTTTGATATTTTTAGACTCATTTTCTTTGTGTTTGTCAAAATTGAATTATCTTTGTATCACAGTTTTTTACTACCGACTTGACATTGGTTCTCGTGCCCTAAGTAAAACTAAATCCCCAGTAACCCTGGTAGCTTTGATTGAGGTCGTCATAAATGGGACAAAAACCCTTGGGTTTTGGTTCGATTTATGTTCGACCTCAATTTTTTTGGAGAAAAACACTTAACTTACCCTTCCTTTTTCAGTTTCCAGTTGTATCTTTGCATGCGCTAAAAAAAGCTCTAGCGCAATTACAGAAATGGGTGATTAGCTCAGTTGGTTTAGAGCGCTGCTTTGACAGAGCAGAGGTCACAGGTTCGAGTCCTGTATCGCTCACGAATTTTATACTTTTTTTACGGGATGTAGCGCAGCCCGGTAGCGCACACGCCTGGGGGGCGTGGAGTCGCAGGTTCAAATCCTGTCATCCCGACACTTGATTTTCAACGGCTTACGCGATGATTTTGCGTAGGCCATTTTTTTTGGTAGTGATATGGTGCAGAAAATTGTTGATTAAATGTAAGAGATTAAGGGATTTACCTCCCACCCTCAGGATTTGATTTCTCCATCAACATTACATTATTCCTTACCTTTACTCCATGAAAAAGCGCTTCAACGTCACGGGGGTCTGTTTCCCAACGGAACATTTCATGGCTGATTCCTCAGCCAAATATGCCCGTATTTTGGCGATGGTGGAGCAAGGGGATTATTTCACCATCAATCGGCCAAGGCAGTATGGGAAAACTACGGCCTTGTTTCAGGTAACAGAAACACTCAATGCTTCAGGCAAATATCTGGCTCTGCGTACCAGTTTTGAAGGAGCGGGAGATCTTCCTTTTGAAAATGAAGCATCATTGAGTAAGGTATTTTTAGATTTGGTTGCTAAAGCTTGCAAAAGGGCCGATAAAAAACTTGCGGAGTGGATTTCCGAGCAAGAAGCTTTGGTAGACTCCTTTAGCAATCTATCGGATACAATCAGCCTTTTGGTTGAAAAATCCGATCGCAAAGTGGTCCTCCTCATCGATGAAATAGACAAAAGCAGCAACAACCAGTTGTTTGTCAGTTTTTTAGGACTGCTGCGCAATAAATACCTTGAGCGTACGGAAGCGCCTACCTTTTACTCCGTCATCCTGACTGGCGTTCATGATGTAAAAAACCTCAAACTCAAGTTGCGACCAGGTGAAGAGCAGAAATACAACTCGCCCTGGAACATTGCCGCTGACTTTGAGGTAGACATGAACTTTCAGCCCGCTGAAATACAGCCCATGCTGGAGGAATACGCGCAGGATCGCGAGGTGCTTGTGGATGCTCAGGCCGTGGCTGAACGCCTGTTTTATTACACCGCTGGATATCCTTTTTTGGTGAGTAAGTTGTGCAAAATTTTTGATGAAAAGTTGTTGCCGCTAAAAGAGGAAAAAGCATGGACGTTAGCGGATGTAGATTTTGCAGCCAGCCAGTTGCTGCGCGAGTCCAATGTCAATTTTGATGAACTCATCAAAAACATCCGCAACAACCCCGATTTATACAATCTCATTGAACGCATGCTCATTGAAGGACAAGAGCTCTCCTTTGATCCCCACGCTGATTTGATCAACCAGGGTTTGGTTTATGGCATTTTTGCCAAACAGAACTACCGACTGGTCATTCACAACCGGATCTACCGCGAGGTAATCCTCAATTACATGAGCGCCAATGCTGAGCACACTTCCAATATAGCAGGACGGGAAAACGCCGATGCCTATTGTATGCCCGGCAATCGTTTCAACATCAGCAAAGCCCTCCTGAAGTTTCAGGAATTGATGAAAGCGGAATACCACCAAAAAGATCGCGAATTCCTGGAGCGCCAGGGCCGCTTGGTCTTTTTGGCCTTCTTGAAACCCATCCTCAATGGGCATGGCCACGCCTTTAAAGAACCACAAATTTCGGAGGAAAAACGCCTGGATATCCTGATTACTTACTACCAACACCAATACGTGATCGAACTCAAGTTGTGGCGCGGCCAACAGGCTCACGAAAATGGACTGGATCAACTGACGGGTTATCTGGATAGCCTGGGCCTGGATGAAGGCGCGCTGCTCATTTTTGGCCACAAGGGGGTCAAGGATTGGAAGGTTGAGGAGGTGGTTTGGAAAGGGAAAAGGGTTTTGGTGGTTTGGTTGTGAGGGGAGGTAGCGCAATTTTGCAGGGCTACTATGCCCCCTTTTCCATTTGTAAAAAATCAATTTCCTCTCTATATTTGGGAAAATCACTCAAGATCATGAGCACAACCATCCTAGATGAAATATCAAAACTAACCAAACTTGAAAAAATCGAGCTTATCCGTTTTTTACTTGATGAAATCACCAAAGAAGAATTGGAAGAAGATTTCGAGCTTTCAGACGAACAAAAGGCTGAACTAGATCAAGCTTGGGCAGAAATTGAAAACGGCACAGCCGAGTTATTCACTGGCGAGCAAATCAGTAAAGAACTCAAAGAAAAATACGGCATCATTGTTTCTTTACCTTAAGTATTCACGTAAGACTTTTTTTATCGTAATTTCACCCCACACCCCGCCACTTCAGCACTCATCCAACACCTGTATCCATGCCAGAATCAATCATTTCACCACTCGGTCTTTCCGCCACGGCCCTCCTGATCTACTTCATTTTTGTCAACCTAAGGCATGGATCCAAGGCGACCAAACCAGAGATAAGGGTCAATCAGGTCATTGCTGGACTGCCTTTGGTCATTGCGGTTTTTTTTGCGCTTTTACAAGCCTGGTACCTGATTTTGATTCAAATGCTCATCGCGTACCTGTTGATCTTTACCAGTTTAGGCCACGACATTATGGCCCTTTTGCTCAACAACCCAACCTGGTACGTTGCCTGGCTAAGTGGCGTGATGTTGCTCATTTTCGCCTTGACCATCTGGCTGATTCCCTGGCACCTGCTGGATGTAGGAACGTATCGGGACTTGCGGCGCAAGCGGGCTTACCTGGTGGTATTGCGTTTTTTGGGTCTTTTCACCTTTGTGGTATTCTTGCTGAGCATTTATGCGATCGATCAGGACTGGGAAAATTTCCCCCAGGGTTTGTTCTGGGGAGCGCTGGCCCTAACCTTTGTTGTGTATTGGGTGCTGGAAATAACCATAGACGAATGCTACATCGCACAGACCTTGTACTGGCTGTTGTGTCTTGCTGCTGTGGTGTATGTTGAAATTTCAGTTCCGCAGCTGCACTATGGGTGGTTTAAGTGGATCACTATATTTTGGGCCATGTTTTATTGGACCATTACTGGCCCTGCTCCTGGATTTCGCAAAAAAAAGGAAAGTGAACGAGCTTCGATCGATGTAGCCCTCAGTAAAGAGAAAGGGACAGTGTTGGGCTTCTTTTTGCGTTGGATCAAAGAATTTCAATCCATGCAGACCTGGTTAGGACTGCGCATTGGCCAAATTGCAGTGGAGTTGGATTCCAAAATCAATCTCCAAAGCACGATACAAGCTGAAGCCAAAGACTTAACAAAAAATCCAAAAGAACGTTTGAACGCCTACCGGTTTTATGGCAACCGTTTTTCTTATCGGGTTTTGTTCATCATCACCCTGTCACTGGCATTATTGGGTATTTATTTGCCCAATCTGGAGCCCATTTCACCCATTGTTTTTGTGTATACCGGCATGGGCTTTTTGTTGATCCTGGTCGATTACATGTTCTATACCGGTAAGCGAGTGGTCGCTTTTGCCACCAATCCGCCCGATACGGCAGAGTTGAATCCCAATTTTCTCCAAAGGATTTTTTTGAAAATCAATTGGCCAAACTCGGCCAAGTTGTTCTGCACCTTCAGGCTAAACCTGATTGCTTATGTTTTTTGGGTCGTTTCCGTGTTTGTGCTCTTCTTTGCGTCCAACTCACACAATGCACAGTACAATTTATTGGAAAAAAAGCCTCGACCAGCACGCCTGAGTTTCCACCAATACCTGGATCAATGGGCTGAGGCAAGGCGGGACTCCCTCGAAAACCCGGCCACAAAGCGCTATTCCGTATTCATTTTTTCCGGCGAAGGGGGCGGCTCAAGGGCGGGGTATTGGTCTTCGAGTTGTTTGCTGGGATTGGATAGCATGCTGGAGCTTAACCTCAAGCATCATACCCTGGCCATCAGTGCGGTATCGGGCAGTTCGCCTGGCACTGTGGCCGCCCTGGCCTGGTGGGAGCGTGGAAACGGGCTTGATGACTATCGAGCGTACTGCACGGAAATATACCAGCACAATTTCATCAGTTCCGGCCTCGCAGGCAATATGTTTGGTGCGACCTTGCGCAAATTTTTGCGGGTTTTTTATTTTAAAAACCGCAATATCCGCTTGTGCGAAGAAGAAGGTGCCGCCATTGAAGGGGCTTTGAACAGGGGCAGAAAACCTGGTAAAACCGTCCTTTCTTCACTCTACTCCAAAGATCAATTCGCCTGGGGTTCTTTTAGTGGGCTTTATCAGGGCCAACATCAGCGCTGGCGAACCGATCTGCCACTGTTTTTTTCCAATTCCACCCACGTACAAACCGGGCGCAGGGTACTGATCAATCCGGTGATCAATCTTTCAGCCGAGCAACGCTTCATCAATGTCATTGATTTGTGCAAAAGGATGGAAGACAGCACCAATCAGGAATTGGCCCTGGTGCATGCCGCTAATCTATCGGAATTGTTCCCGTTTATGTCTGCCAGTGCGCACATCCCCAAGCTGGGCAACTACGCCGACGCCAGTTATTGCGAAAATTATGGCCTCAAAACCGCTTTCGAAATTTACCAGGCTTGCCAGGATTGGAAAAACAGCAAAGCACAGGATCCCCTGGCCGCCAAATGCCATTTTTATGTGGTCGCCTTAATGAATACGCACCCTACTTATTCCGCCAACTCGCCCAATCTGCCCATGGAAAAAAGCGTCCCGAGTGAAACCATGGCGCCTTTGATCGCCATCGGCAATGTGGTACTGAGCAATAATCCCTTTAGCACCAGGGAGGAAATCAAGTCCGTTTTGCCCCAGCATGCTTACCATGAAATGATTTTGAATCGTTCCAACTTGCCGTTGACCAGGGTGCTGACCAAGAAAAACATGCGGACTATGGATAGCATCAGAGGTCGGGAGTTGAAAGTGTTCCAGAATTGGTACGGGTTGTCGCAGGGGCAATGATGGAGGGATAGAGGCTTGAGAGGGGCGTTTGGGGTTTGGATTTTATTCGTTGAAGCAGCTTCGTTTTTCTAATCTAGCAAAAGGTATTGATCTAGCTGTTTTTAGAAGAGTTTTGCGAACGAGCTTGATTCGTTTGCATCTATGTAAGCTCCATCCTGAGTTACTATTGCTATATTGTGGCTTTAAATTACAGATTATGGAACGATGTAAAACCAAGGTGTTATGAAAAATGAATCAAGTGTGTTACCATTGTTTTCAAATGGTGCGACATGGTTGAGAGCAGATTTTCACCTTCACACACAGGCGGATGACGAATTTGTTTATTCTGGTGAGCCAAATTATTATGCGGAGTCTTACTTCACACAATTGGAAAAGGAGGACATTCGAGTAGCCGTCATTACCAATCACAATAAATTTGATTTAGCCGAATTCAAAGAGTTTCGAAATTGGGCAAAAAGAAAGGATGTTTATGTTCTACCCGGTATAGAACTTTCAATAACTGGTGGAGCCAGAGGACTGCATATTCTAGTCGTTTTTGAAGATGCTTGGTATTTTAATAAAGAAAACAAGAATTATATTCAAGATTTCATTAACGCTGTTTTTGCAGGTAAAACGGGCTTCGATCGGCCACCCTATGACCAGAATTCAAGTAAAGATTTTAGCGAGACTTGTCAATTGTTAGCCGATTTTAAGCGAGATTTTTTTATCATAATGGCTCACGTAGACGAAAGTAGCGGATTGTTTAAAGAATTTGAAGGTCGTGGACTTAGCGATTTTTTGAATTTAGATTGCTTTAAAAAACACGTTTATGCCCTACAAAAGTCAAGAAAGAGAGATCATCAAAGTAATTGTCCGGATTTGGCGCTGGTAGAAGGAACCGACTCGGCACATGCAGGGATTGAAGGTATCGGAAAAGGAAATCTGGAACAAGAAATAACTCAAAAAACATACATTAAACTGAGCGCCTTTAATTTCCAGGCCTTGAAATTTGCACTGCGTTCTCACTCGGAACGACTCCGCACTTCTTTGCCAGATGCAGATCGCTTATGGGTAAAACAATTGACTATAAATCCAGATGGGCCCGAAAAAATCGAGATACCGTTTAACGCGTATTTGAATACCTTGGTTGGTGTCCGAGGAGGAGGCAAATCTAGTATCCTGGAAATAGTCCGATTTGCACTGGAATTGCCATTGCCAGAAGACTTTAGTCGGAAAGATGATCGCCAGTATAAAGAAAAAATCGTTAACCTCCTCTTGGGAAATGGGGGGAAGGTACAACTAGAGCTCTCCGATGCTCAGGGGAATATAAAATACATCATTGAAAAAAGCGTTGAAAATAGCCTAGCCGAGTTGTATGATTCTGGTCGAAACCCGATCACGGATAAAAAACCTGCTGATGTACTGAGCGCAGCTTATTTTGGTCAAAAAGATTTGGAACACGCTGGTCAGCATTTTAATGGGCGGTTTATTGAGGAAAAACTCCTCCAAAACGAGCTAGCACCTTTAAAAGCAGCAACAACAAAAGCCGCCGATCTGGTAATTCAAACGCTTGAGAAACGGGGCAAACTCCGCGAAGATGTAGACACACTTGAGGAGGTGAATGTGGAAATCAAAAGGCTGGAAAATTTGCAAAATTATTATGAAAAGCATAACCTAAAGGCCCGCCTTGAATTGATCACACAGTATGACGAGGAAGAGGATTTCATTAAAGAAGTACAGGAAGCCCTGGAGCAATTCACCGGAAAATTTAGCGAATTACTAGAAATAACGCTTGAAGAGTTAGCACAACTGCTCCGACATATCCCTAAAGTTGAAACAACATTATTTGAAGCCAATATTTTTCCTGCTGTTCAAAAAGTTAGATCGGAATTCGAGAACTGGAAAAATAAATGTGAACCTTCTGAGCTTTCTACTACTGTACTAACTGTCGATTTTTTAGAGGCTGCCCAGGTTTTTGACCAAAAGAAAAAAGCAAAGCATGAGGAGTTCGAAGCCCTTAAAAGAGAAATCAGCGACCCGGATATTAATGTAGAATCTTTTAGAGAGGTGGAGCGGAAACTGCGTGTAAACTTGCAGAAACAACAAATTCTTCAAAAAAAACAAAAAGAATACGATCAGTTGGCCGTCGAACTGGATGAACAACTAGACAACCTGTTGGAGTGTTGGAAAAGTGAGTTTGAGTTGGTAAAAAAAGTACTCGATGATTTTAATGCTACTTCGGAAAGCATCAATATAACCGCTACTTTTATGGGGGATAAAAATGCATTTTCTGAGCAATTAAAAACCTGGGTACGCGGCAGCAATTTAAAAGGGACACATTACGAAGGAATTGCAAAAGATTATGCTTGTGGTATCGATGTCTTCCGCGATTTGGAAAATTCTGAAAGTAAATTGTATACGGTGTTGCAAGGGGGCTCTTTGTTGCCTAATTTTCAAGAACGACTTTATCCATTTATAAGTGAGTTGCTAACTTGGCGAACCCCTGATCAATTTGATTTTTTATACAAAAAACGCCCATTGTCAGAGTACTCATTGGGGCAAAGAGCTACAGCACTAACTGCATTTATTTTGGCTCAACAGCATAAAGATTTATTTCTGATAGACCAGCCCGAAGATGATTTGGACAATCAAACCGTTGCGCAAGAACTCATTAAGCAGGTGATCAGCACAAAGCAAAATACTCAGTATATCTTTGCTACCCATAATCCCAATATCGTGGTATTGGGAGATAGCGACCAGGTCATTGAATGTCAATTTCTCGATCGTAAATTCAATCTTAACATGGCCGCAGGTATCGACGACAAAGCGGTGCAATCTGTTGTTATTAACATCATGGAAGGTGGGAAAAAGGCCTTAGAAACCCGAACAAGGTTTTACCAAAATGCAAATTCATGGAAGCATTAAAGTTATTGGATATTGTTGCCGGTGGCGAAAATAGCCGAGTGCAACTTAAAGAAAACGTCACAAATGCTACCAGTGTAGCACAAGAAATTGTAGCCTTTGCCAATGGAAAAGGTGGGCAATTGATCATTGGTGTAAATGACAAGACTGGTGAGATTACAGGCTTTTCATTCTCCGATCTTCAACGAATTAATAACTTATTGACTACAGCTGCAAATGAACTAGTAAAAGCTCCCATCGTAATTGAGACAGAAACAGTCGATGTAGGAGGAAAGAAGGTTATATTAGCACATATTCCCGAAGGTACTGCAAAACCTCACACGGATAAAGATGGACTTATTTTTGTTAAAAATGGCTCAGACAAACGTAAAGTGACTAGTAGGGAAGAACTATCTAGAATGCTTCAAAGTAGCGGAAATCTTTATGCTGAAGAAAAAATTCTGTACCACAGCTCTTATAATGATTTTGATTGGGATAAATTCAAAAAGTTCTTTGAACAAAAGTATAAATCCACCCCTTCAGTCGATGAATTGGATCGTCATATCCATAATTTTAGGCTTGGAAATGATAAATACTTAAATGTTGCAGGTGCATTGTTGTTTGGAAAAAACATACAAAGACTATTGCCTCAATTTCTAGTCACAGCAGTTTGGTTTGCTGGTAATGAATTGACCGACACCGTTTATCGCAGTAGTGAAGACATTCGAGGGACTATCGATGAGCAATATAGCCGTGGACTTAATTTTATTCAAACAAAAATCAACTACATTCAAGGGAACAAAAGCTTTAATAGTCTTGGAGAGCCTGAAATTCCAATTTTGGTTTTTAGCGAAATACTCATAAATGCACTAATTCATCGTGATTACTTTGTAAACGATTCAGTCAAAATTTTTATTTTTAACAATAGAATTGAAATAAAAAGCCCGGGTAGGTTGCCGAACAGTCTTACTGTAGACGAAATGCGGTTAGGCATGAGAAAAAGTAGAAACTTTATTTTGGCTTCCATTTTGCCGGATTTAGTTGACTACCGTGGAATTGGAAGTGGTATACTTCGTGCCTTGCAGTTATATCCCTCTATTGATTTTGAGCACTTTCCTGAGGCGGAGCAATTCAACGTGATCATCCACCGGCCAGAAATTGAATATTAAATTTCATTTCTTGGCCCTACAATACTACCCAAAATCCCATCACTTACCCATTCTTAACCACCTTATACCCATTCAAAAAATCCTTCACCAGCATCCGTTTCCGGCCCTGCAGTTGCAGTTCCAGGACTTTGACAAACCCGTCTTTCGTACTGAATTTGAGAAACGAGCGGCCATCCGATAGCAATTGACCAGCAGGGTAGGAGTGGGGGCTGGGTTCCATTTCGGTGCGCAGCACTTTGAGTTCCAGGCCATCCAGGGTGGTCCAGGCGGCGGGAAAAGGGCTCAGTCCGCGCACAAAATTGTGCACTTGGGCGGTACTTTGGTCAAAATTGATCGCGCAGGTTTCGTGAAAAATCTTGGGTGCATGGCTGGCCTGCATGTCGTCTTGCGGCATATCGGGTGCCGTGGCCGTTTCAATGGCCTGTACGGTTTTGAGTACGGTGTCTGCCCCAAGCATCATCATGCGGTCGTGGATGTCGCCCGCTGTTTCATCTGGGCTGATCGGCAGGGTATCTTGAAAAATGATGTTGCCCGTGTCGATTTCGTGTTGCAGGAAAAAAGTAGTTACCCCCGTTTCGGCATCGCCGTTGATCACTGCCCAATTGATGGGGGCAGCGCCCCGGTAGCGAGGCAGGAGCGAACCGTGCAGGTTGAAGGTGCCCAATTCGGGCATGTTCCACACCACTTTGGGCAACATGCGAAAGGCCACTACAATTTGCAAATTGGCGCCCAGGCTGCGCAATTGCGCCAAAAATTCCGGGTCGCGCAGTTTATCGGGTTGCAGCACCGGGATGCCCTGTGCGACTGCGTATTTTTTGACGGGTGATTCCAGCACTTGTTTCATGCCGCGCCCACCCATTTTGTCGGCCACGGTGACCACGCCGACTACTTCGTATCCATTTTTCACCAATATATCGATGGAGGGAACCGCAAAATCTGGCGTCCCCATAAAAACGATTTTTAATTTCATGCTTAATTGCTAATTTGGCACAAAGATAGGAATTTTAGGGTCTCCAAGATTTCAGGTTTCCTGTCAAACCCTAAAACCAAAAATGAAAACATGCTTACACCACGCACCATCTACCTCACCACATCCGACAACATCAACCTCCGTTCATTGATTTGGGATCATGTCGACCCTCGCGCCGTAATTGTAATTGTACACGGAATTGGTGAACATTGTGGGCGCTACAATCATGTTGCCGAATATTTTAACCAACAAGGCTATGCCGTAATGGCCTACGACCACCGTGGGCATGGCGAGTCGGGTGGCCCTAGAGGTCATGCCCCAAATCTGGAGGTTTTATTGGACGATTTGGCATTGTTTTTGCGCAAAGCAGAAAAAGAATACCAGGGGAAGCCCATTGTTTTATATGGACACAGCATGGGCGGCAATATAGTACTCAATTATATCCTAAGAAAAACAACAACCATTCACGGCTTGATTTTGTCTTCGCCCTTCATAGATCTGGCATTTACACCACCAGCATGGAAAGTGAAAGCAGCTGGTGTGTTAAAGAATCTGCTGCCAAAATTGTCATTGACCAATGAAATTGATTCTAACTTGATTTCCCGCGACCCTGAAGTGGTTACTGCATATCAAAAAGATCCATTGGTACACAATCGCATAACCCCCAGTTTGTTGCACGGGGTATTAGAAGGTGCGAGTTGGCTCCGTGCTTATAGAGGGGAAATGCCGGTGCCTACTTTACTCTTTCATGGCACTGCCGACGGACTCACATCTCACCCTGCCAGCAAAGCTTTTGCCCAACAGGTAACGGGTCCTTTGACTTTCGTTGAATACCCAGGTCTTTACCACGAAGCCCATAATGAGCCAGAAAAAGCAGAGGTATTGGAGCGGATTCTGACGTGGATAAAAGAGACGATTGCTTGATCACTCACATTACACATTTTAACCGCAGAGTAACGGAGTTGACGCAGAGTTGCGCGGAGTTTTTTTAGGGGCACCTTCGGTGCGAAGAGGCCACGGAGTTCGCCGTTGTCGAAGACTGATTCTTTGCCCTCAATTAAGTCTCAGCAGTATACTTGATTTTGGCAAAATCCTTCAGGAATACGATCTCCAGCCACCGCAGGTGGCAAACTCATCAGCACTAAAAACTCCGCGCAACTCTGCGTCAACTCCGTTACTCTGCGGTTAAAGTGCGTAATGAGCGTTATTAATGCTAATATTCACGCAGCTTTTACACTGGTTTTCTGCGTAGCATCTGCGTATAAATCCGTGTAGCATCTGCGTGAAAGTTTACACAAGCTTCTACCGTTTGTACACCTCCCCACATTCCTTCCAAATACACCTCCCCACCATTGACGTGCCGCCATCTGGATTTTCGTGCGGTATCGTTTCATGGTTGATTGCCCCCATGGCTTCGTAAAACTTGCGTGCTGCATGATTCTCTTCCAATACCCATAAATAAAAACCGCAATTGGGTTCTGCCGATTCTGCCCATTGTGCTGCGCGTTGGATCAGCTGCACCCCAATGCCCTGGCCTTGTACTTCGCTGGATACGTGTAGGTTGTCGAGCAGACTGCCGAAGATAGGATCTTCATTGGCTTCGATGCAGGCAAATCCACAAAGTGCATCGCCGTTTTCGGCCACGATGATGTGGCGATTGGCTTGTGGGTTAGCAAAACGTTTGGCCCAAACGGCGGCGCGTTCCTGTACCACTTCATTGTCGAGGTAATCATCGCTGAAAATGCCTCGGTAATGCTTTTGCCAGCTTTGTGCATGAAGGCGGGCAATGGCCGCTTCGTCGGAAGGATTTGCGCTGCGAAAGGTTATCATTGATTGGTGAATTATAGGTATACTCATGTGAGTTCAGGAATCCCCGAACCCACATGAGATGGCGTTGAGTAGCTCGTGCTTAATCCAATTCGATGATCAAATCATCTTGCTCCACCAGCGTCTTCTCCTTCAGGTGAATTTTCTTCACTGTACCTGGCGCGTGTGCAATGATGGTACTTTCCATTTTCATCGCTTCGATCACAAACAAGGGCGTGTTGGCCTGCACCGCATCGCCTTCCTTGACCAAAATTTTGGCCAAACTGCCTTGCAGTGGCGCACCCACATCACTGGCTTTGCTCACCTTCTGATGGGCGATCGACTCGGTTTTGGCGGTTTTATCCCGTACCGACAACATCCGCGATTGGCCATTCAGTTGGAAAAACACCACCCGGTTGCCCAATTCATCGGGTTGGGTTTTGTTGAGGTATTTCACCACGATGTTTTTGCCTTTGGCCAACTCGATGATGATTTCCTCCATGGGTTCCATCCCAAAGAAAAAGACCTTGGACGACAAGTGGCTCAAATCGCCGTATTTCTGGTTCGATCCGTGGTATTCCTCGTACACTTTGGGGTACATCTGGTACGACAGAAAGTCGCGGAACTTGGTGTTTTGGCCAAATTTTTCCTGAAAGGCGGCAAATTCTACATTGAGATCGAGAGGCGTCATGTGGGCATTCGGCGCATCAGTGTAAGGCTTTTCTCCCTTGAGCACCACTGCCTGAACATCAGCAGGGAAGCCTCCCTCAACTTGCCCCAAGTCTCCACGCATCAAAGCTTTGACGCTATCGGGAAAAGCCAGTGAGTTGCCCCGCTTGATCACATCTTCGGCGCTCAAGTTATTGGAGGTCATAAACAAGGCCATGTCGCCCACTACTTTGGACGAAGGAGTTACTTTGACAATGTCGCCAAATAGGTCATTGGCAACCCGATAGTTGGCCTTGACCAATTCGAACTTGTCTTCCAATCCCAATGCACGGGCTTGTGGCCGCAAGTTGGAATATTGCCCGCCCGGAATTTCGTGTTCGTACACATCTGCAGAACCTGCCCGCAGTTCTGATTCAAAAGGATGGTATACCCGGCGCACCGATTCCCAATAATTGGAAAATTCATTCAAGGTGTGGAGCGAGATGGAGTTTTCCCGTTCATGTCCCGCCATCATGGCTACGAAGGAGTTGAAATTGGGCTGTGAGGTCAGGCCACTCATGGAGGCCAAGGCCAGGTCTACCACGTTGACGCCTGCTTCTACGGCTTTGAGGTATGTCGCTACCTGAATCGAAGAGGTATCGTGGGTATGCAGGTGAATCGGAATGTCAATGGCCTGGCGCAGTTCTCTGACCAGCACGTCCGCCGCAAAAGGTTTCAACAAACCCGCCATGTCTTTGATGCAGAGGATGTGTGCGCCTTCGTCTTCCAATCTGCGCGCCAGATCGAGGTAGTACTGCAAACTGAATTTGGTGCGCGTCGGATCCATGATGTCTCCGGTATAGCAAATACAAGCTTCCGCCAGGGATTCGGTACGCTCGCGAACTGTGCGAATACTTGTCCGCATCGAATCCACATAGTTGAGGGAATCAAAAATGCGGAAGATATCGATGCCCGTTTTGGCCGCTTCCTCGATGAAGCGCTCGATCACGTTGTCGGGATAGGCCGCATAACCCACGGCATTGGAGCCCCGGATGAGCATTTGCAGCAGCACGTTGGGAATGGCCTTGCGGATTTGTTCCAGGCGTTCCCAGGGGCATTCGTGCAAAAAGCGCAGCGCAACATCAAAAGTGGCTCCACCCCAAACTTCCATCGAAAAGACCTGGCTGCCGTGGTGACGGGCATAGCTTTCGGCAATTTTCAGCAAGTCATAAGTCCGCACCCGCGTCGCCAACAAGGATTGGTGGGCATCGCGAAAAGTGGTATCGGTGTATTGAATTTGTGGCTCGGCTTTCAGCCAGTTGACAAATCCTTCGCGACCCAATTCTTTCAGTTTGTCTTTGCTCCCTTTGGGGAAAGCTTCTTCTGGATTGAATTTGGGCACAACCGGATTGAGCAATACCACATTGGGATCGCGGAAAGAAACATCGGGATTTTTGTTCACGATGACGTCGGCTACGTAGCGCAGCAGGCGCGTACCACTGTCTTGCCAGTTTCTGGATTTGAGCAGTTGTGGATTTTCCTTGATGAAATTGACCGTGAAATTGTGGTTTTGAAAATCCTCATTTTCCAGCAAATTCAGCAAAAAGCCGATGTTGGTTTTGACCCCTCTCACCCGGAATTCGCGCAAGGCGCGGTGCAGTTTGCGCGCAGCAGAAGGCATATCCCGCCCCCATGCAGTCACTTTAACCAGCAAGCTATCAAAGAAAGGGGAGATGCGTGCACCGGCGAAGGCACTACCAGCATCCAGGCGGATGCCCATACCACCCGGACTGCGGTAAGCAATCAGGGTGCCGTAATCGGGTTTGAATTCGTTGGTAGGGTCTTCGGTGGTGATGCGGCATTGGATGGCACAGCCAGAGCACTCGATGGATTCCTGATTAGGAATGCCCACTTCAGGACTGTCTAGGGGCAAACCTTGGGCCACCAGGATTTGGGAGCGTACCAAATCGATTCCAGTAACCTCTTCGGTCACGGTATGCTCCACCTGGATGCGTGGGTTCACTTCAATGAAATAGACATTCTCTTCATCGTCGAGCAAAAACTCTACGGTTCCAGCGTTGTTGTAGCCTACTGCACGTGCCAGTTTGAGGGCGTATGCGTACAGTTTTTCTTTGGTCCCTTCTTTGCGGATGCTTACACCTGGCGCAATTTCTACTACTTTTTGAAAACGACGCTGAATGGAGCAATCGCGTTCGTAAAGGTGCACTACATTTCCGTGGCGGTCGCCCAAGATTTGTACCTCTATGTGCTTGGGGCGTTCAATGAATTTTTCCAAAAATACCGTACCATCGCCAAAAGCAGTAAGCGCTTCACCGCTGGCTTCCTTGTATTCTTTGGTCAGCGAATCGTCGTCACGTACTACCCGCATACCGCGGCCACCGCCGCCAGAAGCAGCTTTGATGATCACAGGATATCCAATTCGGCGTGCTTCGGCGAGCGCAATTTCAGGCGTACTCAAATCAAGTTGGCTATCGGGAATCAGCGGAATGCCCGTTTTGCGGGCAATGTCTTTTGCTGCGATTTTATCCCCCAGTTGATCCATGATTTCTGGATCAGGCCCTATAAAGGTAATTCCGGCCTCTCGACAAGCCAGAGCAAAGCCAACGTTTTCGGAAAGAAAACCGTAGCCTGGGTGGATGGCATCCACCTGATTGTCTTTGGCCACTCGAATGATCTCCTTAATGTTCAGGTAGGGTTTGAGTGGGTCATCATCGGCGCCAATTTGAAAGGCTTGATCTGCTTTGAAGCGGTGCAACGAATAACGGTCTTCAAAAGTGTAAATGGCAACTGTGGCGATGCGCAACTCTGATGCAGCGCGTAAAACCCGAATAGCGATTTCCCCACGATTGGCTACCAGGATCTTCCGGAATTGCTGGTTTAAACTTGTCATGTAAGTGTCAATTTACAATAGAATATGAATTAGTAGTTTTGTGTTTTGAACTTAGCTCGTTGTCAACGATTAAGGTCAGTTTGGTTTGCTTTTTAAGCTAAAAAAGGACTGAAAAAAGGTTTAAACTTGGTCGTAAATTCCGGCTGGGCAGCACTTTTTGAAAAAAAAATGACATTAAAATGAAAAAAGTCATCCCAATATAAGGATGTTCAAAAAAAGAATTGTAATATTACTGTCGAAATATCGCTCTCCCCCCTTGCGATTGTTTCATGTTTAGCCGTTTTCAGGTACTTCAATTTCCAACAGGTATATTTCAAATTCATTTTACAGCGATTGTCAGGTTGCTTTTGTCGCTCCATGATTGGTTTTTGACTGCAGCTCAAACTTAATCATAAGGAGTCATATTACACACATCCAGGACAAATCTCTGTACCAACAATTACTTGTTTGCACCCAAAAACAGACAACGAGACTACCAAGGTGGCATCTCTTTGAGGAGGGAGATTTTTGTCTTGTTGTTTACACTTAAGTCACCTTTATGCATTAATCTTAGGGGTAAATAAGTGCCAAAGGGTTGATTATTAATTTTTTGGACACTGTAATCACAAAAAAACATGAGTAAAAGAACACTCACATGCTTCCTGTTTCCAATACTCTTTGTACAAGCTCTTGTCGGACAACGCAACTGCGCCACTTTAGAACATTGGAAATTCATCGCTAAAACAAATCCATCTGCAACACAAAGCAGAACGCTTATTGAGCGACAAACTCAGCTTTTTGCCAGTAATCCCGAATTAAGAACTGATCCAGGTATTTTAATTCCGGTTATTGTCAATGTTGTGTACAACACTGCAACTGAAAACATCTCGGATGAACAGATCCTTGAGCAGATTCGCGTACTGAACGAAGATTTCGGACACATCAATCCGGATGCAGACAAGACCTGGCCACAGGCTGCAAGTACTGGCATCCAATTTCAATTGGCCAATCGAGCTCCTGATGGAACGCCAAGCAACGGTATTCGTCGGAGGTACACTTCTTTTTCCACATTTTCTACTTATGACGATGTAAAGTTTAGCAAGACTGGGGGCATAGATGCCTGGCCGACCCAGCAATACCTCAACATTTGGGTTTGCAATCTGGATGGCGACATCATGGGATATGGTCAATTGCCGGGTGGTCCCGCTGCTACCGATGGGGTGGTGATCGATTTTCAGTTTTTTGGCCGATACGGCCATACCCAACCACCTTTTGATCGGGGGCGTACTGCTACCCATGAAGTAGGGCATTGGCTTAACCTGTTCCACATTTGGGGCGACGGCGATTGCTCCATTGACGACATGGTGGCCGATACGCCCGATTCTGATGATGCCAATCATGGGTGCCCAAAGGATGCTTTTTCTTGCGGCGGCAAATTGATGGTGCAAAATTTCATGGATTACACCGATGACGGTTGCATGAATTTGTTCACCGCTGGCCAGGGACGACGCATGCAAGCCTTGTTTGCAGCAGGTGGATTTCGGAATGGAATTTCCAGTTCGTCGGGAATTTCCAGCCCAGGGCAAATTTCTAAAGAAGATTTATGCAACGATGGCCGCCAAAATGGCGATGAAACAGGGGTAGATTGCGGCGGATCTTGCGTGCCTTGTACCAACAAGATCAATTGTCCTACCCCTATTGGCATCAAACAAACGCTATTGGGTACTAAAGTTACCTTGGCTTGGGAAGGTGTAAATGCATACAAATACCTGGCGGAAATTCGACAACTCAAACCCAGCGTAAGCAAGTGGGCCAGTGTGGTGACCGCCAACACCAGCGCCAGCGTAAGTGGTGTGCGGATTGGCCGAACTTACGAATGGCGGGTGCGGTCAATTTGTAGCGCTGGAGATTCCAGTACTTTGACCTCTACTATTTTTGTCACCCGCAGCAACGAGCGCTTGCCTGAAAGTGAAGCAGCTGCCATCTCTCCAAACCCGGCCCAGGGCACGTTTTATTTTAAACCCAGGGTGCTTGAACCTGTAGATGCTCCTTTGCAAATTGGGGATACTGAAGATACACCACTTGGAAATCAGTCTGTAACATCATTTATACTGATTAAAAACATCCAGGGGCAACTGATGAAAACGCAAGCTTGGAGTGGAGATGCTACCTACGGCATCCAGGTGGACGTACCGGACTTGGCCACAGGAATGTACTTTGTGCATTTGGTTGGTCAGGATGGAAAACCCCTGAGCCAAGTCCATAAACTGATCATTCATTAGAGGAATTGAATTTCCTTATCCTTTTTTATGCAATAGCATACTGTGAGAAAAGCGCCGTACTATCCAAAACGGACCATTTGATTTTATTCTGTTACGTTATCGTTTGACACTATTCCCGGGGTGGCTCTCGACTTAAAAGTAATCGCAGAGCCATCCTTTTTTTAAAGGAGTTCAAGGAGATTTTGATGAATATCCCGCCAATTCGCATTCAGGTTGATGCTGCGTACCAGCAAGAGGTGTTCGCCAAAGCGGTAATCCAGGCGCAATGGAGCATCAATTTGAGGATACAGCAGCATGCCTGTGGCTACCCGTGAACGTTCGTCGCGGTGTGCCTGATTGAGCAGGTAACTGTAAAGCTGGTAAAGATTGGCCGATACCAGTTTGTCGGCTTCAAAACGGCTTCCTCCCAGAGGAGCTCGATAGTACTTGGCGTCGATGATGATTTTGCGCGATTTGCTTTCCAGGGTTAAGTCTGTTTCCATGATCGGCAAGTAGCTCAGGTGCTGAGGATCTTGCGGGGCATCCCATTGCCAACGGATTTGCTCCCGGCGCACCCAATATTCATTTTGTTCTTTTTGGAAAAAACGAAACAGGAAAGACTCAAACACCCGGTTCATTTTGCGCTCGTCGCGGCGAAAATCAACGAATTGAAACCTGCCGGGATTTTCAGTGGGCAAGAGATTTTCGGCGATGATGCGACAAACATGCAGCAAGAAACCGTATATCCGCTGGTTGTGCCGCAGTTGGACTTGGGCGAAAACTTTTTTGCTCAACGAGATGGCCGTGACCGGAGGAAACATGCGTTGAATGCTCTGCAACTCGCTTTTGAGTTGCTTATCCAGATTTGGCGTATCCAAAAGGTGTCGGATCGTGGCGGCCAGAATTTGATTGCTGGGCGTATCAGCGCTGTAATTGTCAAAAGCGCAAATGGTTTGCTGCTGCCACAATCGATTGGATTTCAGGGTGGCACTAAGGTTGACTTTGCCTTTTACACCTGCAACTTCTTGCTCTTGCAATTGATAATCGCGATCCAATCCCCGTTTGAGCAAAATTTTCAAGCCGTTGATCAGGACTTTGGCGAACAGGTCTGGCAAATGCTGGTACTGCTCAGTGTCAATGGCCACCCGCTCTGCTTCTTCCAGGGTGTTCCAGGCATAACTCAGCAAGTAATACAGGTTTTGAATCGGGATCATGGCCGACTTTTTTCCAGGTTTTGGAAAGCTTTTTCTACCCTTTCCGGTTGGTCAAACCACATTTCTTCCAGCATCGGGCGGATCTCGTAGCGCAATACGTCCTGATACCATTGACCCTCATCCATGGCAGGAGCATAAGTACAAAAGTAGCTGTGTCCCAGGCGAAAGTCTTTGCCCAAATTGGGGTCGCGTACAATTTCTTCGTTGAGTTTGGGCACTTGCTGGGCAATGTGCTCCACCAGCCCTGTACTTAAACCTTGTTGTTGCAAAAAATGCACAAACTGCGCATCAAAACAAGGCTCTACTTCAATGAAGGCAAAACGCCTCCGCAAGGCATAATCGATAATGGCCAGGGAACGGTCGGCGGTATTCATCGTGCCGATCAGGTAGAGGTTGGGCGGAACAAAAAAATCTGGGTCAGTCAGGGCACTGTAGGTCAGGCGCAAGGCGTAATTTTCAACACGTTTGTCGGCTTCAATGAGTTGCAACAACTCTCCAAAAATTTTGCTCAAATTGCCCCGGTTGATCTCGTCGATGATCAAAAAGTAAGCCCGGTCGGGATGGGCATGTGCCAGTTGGCAATATTGGTAAAACACGCCATTGCGCAGCTCGAATCCTCCGGCGGGTGCTGGACGCAAGCCTTGAACAAAATCCTCGTAGCTGTACGATTGGTGAAAATGCAAGCGCTGAATTTGCTCATTTTGCTTGTATCCCATCAGGCCATAAGCCAATTTGCTGGCCAAAAAAGTTTTGCCTACGCCCGGAGGTCCTTGCAAAATGACGTTGCGCTTGCGCTTGAGCAAATGCACCAGTCGTACGAAAGTGTCGGTAGAAATAAAAGGACGTTCAGGGTCATCTTCGTAGCGGTAACGGGCGATGTAGACCGGTTCCTGGGGTTCTTCCAGCTTGTGTGCATGATCATGTACAGGTGCTGGACTGTAGGGCTTTTGAGTTGGTTTGGGAGCAGCCTCCAGCTCGGACTCGATCCCTAAAATTTTATCGTTGAAGGTGGTTACTTCGGGTTTTATCTGCTCAAAAATGCCCAGCACTTCATCATACGACTGCACTGACCAAAGCTGGTTGAGCACCATTTTATCAGGGCTAAGGTTTTCACCGGCAATTTTTCCCGCAGTGGTAATGTCACCAAATTTTAATGCAAACTGATTTGAGTTTTTATTTCCTCGTCCCCTGTGTGAGGGCAATTGCAGTGAAACCATGGCCACATTGGTGCCAAAAGGGGATGCCCAGCGGAAGTCGGCGATTTTCACCACATACTTTTTGAGCAGAAGGGCTTCATTCAAGGCCTGGCCAATGCGGGTCAGGTATTCCCGAGCAGTAGCCTGTGTTTCGCCTTCGTAAATGAGGGGCAGAAAAACCGTCCAGGGTTTTTGATAACCATGAAAAACATCGCGGTTGCTTACGGGGTATTCATTCAATTTTTGCAGGGTAGCTGCATCCAGGTAGGCAAAATAGGTCAGGTTTTTTTGGCGAATTCTTTGCTTGAGTTCTTCAATTTTTTCAGCGTTGATGGGCTGTCCACTCAACAATAAGCGCAAGCACTCCATCCGCAACAGGTGAATGGGCTGAAAAGGCTGATCGGGCAGATCATATTTGTTCAGCAGTTGTTGAATCACCTGAGGAGCCAAATTTTTCAGGTGAGTATACAACTGCTCGGGATCCTCAGAAAGTTGATAGTAGGATTGAGCGAGGTGTTGAAGGTATTCGAATTCGGTCTGCATGCACGGTAATATGAGGAAGGGAAGGTAAATAAAAATGCAGTACAAACAAAAAGAGCCACCGAAAAAGCTTCGGCGGCCCATATACATTCAAGCTCAATATGTGTCGTTTTGTTTTGGGATTATTCAGGTCGCCTAGCGGCAATTGGCCAACAACTTCTTGAAATCATCTTTATCCTTGATGATTGTGGTTTTGCCGTCGCGGGTTTTGACGCGGTAAGGAAAAACCAATTCTGGACGATCCGTTGACAATGGGTTGTTTTTGAGCCATCTTTCAATCAAATCCTTAAAGGCATCTGCAGATCTTACTTCTACGATCAGTCCACTAGGCAATTTTACTTTTGCCGGGAAAACCACATCGAAGCAAGGTGTTGGGTCGATGCTTGCACATTTGGCATTGGCTTTTGCCAGGTCTTCCACGGTTTTGATTACCACCGTTACACTGTCGCGGTTGATGATGGTGAACGGCAATTTTACAATGGTAATGCCACTTGCCGCAGGATGTGCTTTGCGCCAGGCCAATGCCTGTTTGGCAAAATCTTCTGCATCAACAGCTACTGCCGTTGTGCCATCAGGATGCTTGATGGTGTCTGGGAAAACGATGCGGTAACATGGGCGAAGATCAAGGCCTGGGCCTGGGCGATCTGGGCCGGGTTTGCACTCCCGCAAAATTCTCTTGATGTCATTCAGGCTGTCTACCTTAACTACGGTACCATCAGCTTTGGTCACGGTGTAAGGCAATACAATCTCAGGATGTGAAGCTGGATCGGGGTGGTTTTCCCTCCATCTTTTCAGCATATCCGCAAATTCTTCAGGAGTATTGATGGTCACTAATGTACCATTCGGCATCTTTACTTGTACCGGGAATACGACTTTGAAACATGGAGTAGGTTCGGGGCGATCGGGCAAACAAGATTCGATCAATTTCTTCAGTTCATCTGCACTGTTGATGGTGGCAGTTGAGCCGTTTTGCAAAGTAACGTCTACTGGGAAAATGATGGTTGGGCGGCCATTGCCATTGGCATTTTTCCAGCGGTCAATAAAGTGCTTGTGTTCGCGTTCTCCTTTGATCACCAATGTATCGCCACCTGGCAATTTTACGTTGATGGGAAACACAAACTCAAAACAGCAGCGTGAACTGTCGCGAGGGCCACGAGGACCCTGACCCAAAAGTGGGTCACCTAGTGTAAAGTTTTCTTCATCGACTACAAACGAATCTTTTTGACAAGCGGTGAAAAGGACGGTTGCAAAAATGGTGAGCAACACACTCAGTTTCAAAATGGACTTTAACATGTTTTGGAAATTTTTGGGTTAAGAATGCTTTGTTTATTGCAGTAAGCCGACTATTCTTATCTTGTACTCAGGTTTTTGAAATTTTTTTTAAAAAATTGTGTGCTGAACAAAAGCAAAAAGAATGTAACTATCCAGCCGCCTTCAGCGGCGAAAAAAAAAATTAAAGGATTAAAGGAATTGCTATTTTTGAACTATGCTGACAGACAAAGAGCAAATAGAAGACCTCAGCGGTCAATTATCAAATGCCCT